>Ga0114962_10002948_pt1 | contig 13937 bp, 11 predicted proteins | sample C_130820_MF_Meta_FD_87017 | JGI IMG/M metagenome (GOLD analysis project Ga0114962, IMG submission 87017) | Freshwater microbial communities from Lake Croche, Canada to study carbon cycling - C_130820_MF_MetaG | ecosystem: Environmental > Aquatic > Freshwater > Lake | place: Lake Croche, Canada... | reverse complement strand
GCGTTAATTTATGCACCACCCACAGATATTCAGTTAGACGATACAAAAGTTAAAATTGCTTTTGATGCTGATGCGGTATTGTTTTCCGATGAATCAGAACAACGTTACAAACGAGAAGGGTTAGATGCATTCCAACAATTTGAAAGTGATCATGTGGACATTCCATTAACCGAAGGACCTTTTGCGAATTTATTAAAGAAATTGTCGCGTTTACAACATCAATTACCTTTCGGTATCGAAGACTCTCCGTTGCGTCTTGCAATCGTTACCGCCCGTAGTGCACCTGCACACTTACGTGTGATTAAAACCTTACGTAACTGGGATGTTTATGTCAACGAGACTTATTTCCTTGGTGGCTTATCGAAAGACAAAGTTTTGGCAGCCTTCGGAGCACATATTTTCTTCGACGATCAAGATCACCACTTAGAATCCGCATCCAAAGTAGTTCCTTCTGGTAAAGTGCCCTACAATTCCGATTCCCCATTGAATAAATGAAGATTCAAAAAAAATGTAGGTTATATTATTTGAAAAAAAGTGTAAACTTCCATTCTACATTTTGAAGTTGTTTTCTTAAATCGTTCAAATTACTAATTAATTCTTCGAATGTTGGTTTATTTTCCTCGTAAATCATATCTTCTTTCATTTTTAAATAATCATTCTCCCATGCTTTAATAACGTATTGAGGTGGTATTGGATTTAATGTACTGGGATTATGAAGGTTGTAATCAACCTCGCTAATTCTTGAAAATATATATCGATGAGCAACTATAGTTTCGTATAATTCATTGTTAGATATTGCTTTATTTGCTATTCCTGCTTTTGTTAGGTGGTAAATGTCATATAGATGACGACTTAGTCTATCTACTCGCATTTTTTCATGTGAACGATGAAATTCTTCATGCAGCAAAAATAATTTCTCTAAAAGCGTTCGTTCAGCATTTACCGTAGGAACTTTAAATAAAGGTTTTGCAAAAACTTTATCAGTATAAAATTCATCTACCAATGCACCAAAAGTTTGAATTGAATATGGTTCTTTTAATGACCGACAACTTACTTCTATTTGGACTCTTGGTAATATATAGTCTGAATTATAATTAATTAGATTAGGATAATATATTTCTAATACTCTTGGATCTTGATCGCTTTCTTTTGCTTCAATGATTACAAAATCAAGATTTGTGTATCCTTTAGTTATAAATGCATTTTTTAAGTCTTCAAAAAACGTGTTAGTAGTGTAATTACCCGCTATTTTTCTAAGTTTATCTCGTTGATTTTTGCCTAAATCCCCTTTGAATCCAAAGTATTCTTTATCTATTGCTAAATCGATATCTTCTGAAAATCGATTGATTAATTTCCATGCCTTACTAAGTGATGTACCCCCCTTGAAAACCAAGTTCTCTGCAATTGGCATTTCAAAGATAATTTCTAAAGTACGACTTACCCACCAATCCTTTTCTACAGCAAATGCTTTCATTCCTTTTTGATTGGCAATCTCAGAAAAGATGGCTACTTTTTCTTTATTCTCAATTCTATAAAAATCAATTTCACTCATCAATCAATGCTTTTTTAAATATTTTTTGTATCCAAACTGGTGCTAATAAAATATCATGCTTTAAGTCCTTTTCTACTTCTTTTTTTAGTAACTCGATAATTTTAGACTCTTCTTCTTCCGTGACTTTACCATTTCCAATTTCCTTTAGTGCTTGTATTACCAAACGACTTATTTTACCTTTCGCCGATAAATTTTTGGGAGTAGTTTTTTTAAATTGAATGGTACGTTTTCCTATTTTTATTTTCCTAGGTGAACCATCCGTTAATAAAACGATATTCATAGGGACTTGAGAACTTAACCCTAAAGCATTTAATGCGTAACTTCCAGTGGGTAAAGTACGAATCCTATCTCTTTTTGCAATCGCTTCCGCTACATCTTCAGCAGAAGGAGTTAAAGGTCCAATGAGCTTACTGATTTTTGGACGCACGTAAATACCATGAGCAACACGTACAATGATTTGTTTGTCTTGCAATCGGTCTAAAGCTTTTCTAATAGCATCTGACGAACCAAAAGATAAATAATCATCCGGTAAAACTAAAGAGCCTTTCGATTTGCTTTTTATTGATTTTTCAATTTGTTTTTCAATACTTTGCATGGATATATCCATCTTATTTCTGTCACAAATTTAGTAAATATTTGTGACAAAATTAAAGTTTTTTTTTTATATCAATTAAATATGAGTGATGTTTAATATAAACTATCCACATACTAAAAGTTCAATTTCTCAATGACCCTTCACTACAAACACATCCTACCATAATTTTCTCAATGCCTTAATGGTTAAACTCCTATCATTCCTTCAAAAATCCCTCACATCCCTTTTATGGTTCCCTAAACAATTGTTATATTCCCACTTCTTTCTCGTATAGCTAGAAAACCTCACCAATGAAAAAACATAAAATCCTATTCTTCACAGGAGCCGGTGTCTCTGCTGAAAGCGGTGTTCAGACCTTTAGAAACAGTCCGGACGGATTATGGAACAATTACCGAATTGAAGATGTATGCACCTTCGAGGGGTGGGAACACGACCCGCAATTAGTCCTAGACTTCTACAACCAACGTCGTAAACAATGTTTGGAAGTATCACCGAATCTAGCGCATGAGTTGATAGCTAAACTACAAGCTAACTTTGATGTTTCCGTTGTAACTCAAAACGTAGACAATCTTCATGAACGGGCAGGAGCAAAACACGTAGTCCATTTACATGGGGAATTATTAAAATCTCGTTCAACGATAGACCCTACATTGATTTACGATTGTCAAACAGATATCAAATTGGGTGATATTTGTGAAAAGGGGAGTCAGTTGCGACCACATATCGTTTGGTTTGGGGAGATGTTAGACGAAACCAAAATGTACGAAGCAAAGAAATTAGCGGTCGAATGTGATGTTTGTGTGGTAATTGGAAGTTCGATGCAAGTATATCCTGCAAATAGTATCCCACATTACCTGTCAGCGCATGCAAAGTTAATTGTCATCGATCCAGCAGAAATATATGTGCATACAGATCATGCAATCAAAGGACATTACATTCAAAAAACAGCAGTGGAAGGGATGAAGGAGGTTTATGAAACGTTGATGAGGAAATAATAACGGTTAAATATATATTTTGTCGCAAATATCTACCATATTTGCGACAAAAAACTACTGAAATTATAATTTAAATTATTGATTATGATTTAATTGAATTTATTTAATTAGCCGATGGGGGTGCGCTTCTTTTTATCAGTTTTTACTAGTGTTTATTGATTCTACTAGAAAATGGATTTATAAATCATTTTTGTTGTTTTTTGATTGACAAATGAGTTTGAGTTGCATGTTTTAACATCAAAACACTTTGTCAATCATTTTTATTTTTTTTTGAATGACAAATGAGTTTGAGGTGCATATTTTAACATCAAAACACTTTGTTAATCATATTTCTTATTTTTTGATCAACAAAAAGATTTGAAGTGTAGAATTAAATTATTTTATTGAAATATTTTATCTGAAACAAACAGTCTTTAAGTGTCAGTTTTACAATTTAAAACTTATTTACTTTGTATATAAATTAATCCATCAAAGTTCTCATTAAAACGGAGAGCAGTTTGGAGAGCAGTTTAGGGTGTTTTTTTGTTAATTTTTGCGTTTTTTAAATTTTTAAAACATTGATTATTAGTTATTTAATTTTAAATTTCAGTTTTCATAACCCTGAGGTCACGAGTTCAACTCTCGTACCCGCTATGAATAAACCCCTTGATTTTCAAGGGGTTTCTTATTTTATTTCCGTTTTTTTTTTAATTGCAACTAAATCTATAATTTAAAGTGTGGAGGTTTATGAAATATTGAAAAAAGTTTAAATAAAGATAGTTTAAACTATTGAGCTCTAACTGATTTCATTTTATTACATTTATAATCTAGTATTTAAAACACAAAAAAAATAAAAATATCATGGAAAACAATTCACCATCCAAACACATCATTCTAGGTTCTTCTTTACTTCTAGGTCTTTTTTTACTTGGCTTTTTTATTTTTAGAGGCCTTAAAACATTTAGCGACAAAGATCGTGTTGTAACGGTGAAAGGGTTAGCTGAGTTAGACATGAGAGCAACTGCAGCAACTATAGATATTAGTTTTTCATATGCTGGGGATGATTTAAAAGAATTAATCCAATTAACAGAAAATAAGAAAAAAGCCATTGAAAATTATTTAAAAAACCAAGGTTTTGAAAAGGAAGATATAGAAGTGAATAATATCGAGATTTCGGATAAACAAAAATACTATGAGACGCAATGGCAAAATGGGCAAGAAGTAGAAGTGAAAATTGACCGATATACTATTTCACAAAAATTAACCGTGACTTCTAAGGATGTTAAAAGTACAGAAGATAAATCTGCTAAGATTAATTTGGATCTTGTAAGTAGGGATTTAACAGCGACTTTGACAACGAATTACTATTTCCCTGAATTGAATACGATTAAACCAAGACTGATTGCCGCAAGTACCAAAAACGCGCGTGTTGCTGGGGAACAATTTGCAAACGATTCGCAAGCAAAACTTGGGAAAATAAAAACAGCATCCCAAGGACAAATTACAATCGCTGGTGAATACTATTATGGGGAAGAAGGTACTGAAAGTAGTTCTAAGCCAGAAGAACCTTTCTTACAAAAATGTAGGGTTGTAAGTACGATCGTTTTCTTTTTAGAATAAAAAAAATATAAATATTTAATACTATTCTTTTTCCCTCTCCCCATCATACTTACCAATTGGACCTCGCTTATGTATGATCAATCCATTCAGAAAGTTACGTAAAAACTGATCTCCACAATTTTTATATTTTGGATGGTCTTCCTTTCTAAAAATCGCACCTAATTCACTCTCGGTTACTTTAAAGTCTACCAACTTCATGATTTCAATTATCTCATCATTACGTAATTGCAAGGCAACCCGTAGTTTTTTCATCACATCATTATTTGTCATATATCATTGTTTTTTAAAACGTCACTCTTAACTCGTTACCCGTCACTCATCCACTAAGGTGACTGAGGCGCTCGAAGCCCCGTCACTATTTTCGGTTCCTGAGGCTAGTTAACCTTGAGCCTGTCGAAAGGAAGGGCTAAAAAATGAAAAACATACTCCACCATAATCCTTCACTTTTTCAAAATGTGGAAGATGAGACAAATCTTTTCGTTTACTGTGTTCCACAACTAATAATCCATCTTCCTGTAAAAGAGAACGTTCGTAAATATTTTGAATGACTTCTTCATAAAAACTAGATTCGTACGGTGGGTCTAAAAATATCAAATCAAATTTTCGCTCTGTTTTACGCACAAAATCACGAATATCCGATTTAAGTACAGAGACTGTTTCTTCTAAATTGTTATCGGAAACCATTTTTTGAATAAACTTACAGCAATTGTAATTGGTGTCAACCGCTAAAATCTTACCTGCTTCCCGCGATGCGAATTCATACGTAATGTTACCTGTCCCAGCGCATAAATCCAGTATTTCTAAGTCGTGTAAAGAAAAGGTATTATCTAGTATATTAAACAAACCCTCTTTGGCAAAATCAGTGGTTGGTCGGGATGGGAAATTTTTTGGAATGCTAAATCTTCTTGATTTTAATGTACCTCTAATTATACGCAAGTTAGTTGTTGTTTAAGTAGTGAATATGCTTGGGTTTGTATGGTGTAGCTTTTGAAATTTGCAATGGTATTCCATTTGGAATAAAATAAATTGACTAATTCTTTATTCGATTCTTCGGAGATATGAAGGAATAATTTACCCTTTTCTAAAGAAAGTTCATTCTGTTGGATACAAAAAGTAGTGTAATACAATAAATCATCTTCGTTGGAGAAATCATAGGTATTTGCCAAAAGTAAAACATTGGATTTAACTAAAACTAAATGAAAATAGTTTGCGTAAATACTTAAATGTATTTCAGTTTCATTTCCTTTTTCTAAAACACTTCGTAAAAGATGACTCATGGAATGTTGAATGATAATACGCGGGTAACGAATCACAAAAAATGATTTTAACCACAACGGAATTTCAAAAATATTCACACAATTTCCTTCAGAAATAACGTTGTAATCTAAATCATTTGTAATCGCCTCTTTTGAAAAACAAGTAGCGTAAATAGCAGAGATAGAAGATGCCTTAAAAATTGGTGTTGGAACGATTGTACATTGTCTAGATACCCAAGATAAAGTGTATTCTTCGTATTTTTCAGTAGTAGGAATTACAGATAATGCTAATTGAATATCCTGCTTCATTTCACGTTCTGTATTTCCCGAAAAAACAGTGTGATTAATAATCAAAACTTGGTTGTCTCGAATTTCAGAAATGGTGAATGAAAATGAAGAAAATTCAAATGCTAATTGTAATTTATTTGCCATAAAAATCTAGAAAACAACAACCTTAAAGTGATAAACAAATCTACACTATTTTTTTGATAGAATCAAATTTTAAAGAGCATCTAAAAAGAGATTACAGGAAATAGAAAACCAATTATTTATTACAAGTATATATAAAAGCAGGTGGAATATTCAACAATGTAAATGAAACATTTACATTACTAAAAACATGATTCAATTCTCTTTTTTGTTTGAGCGAATATTGAAATTGAATGAATTTTCCAGATTCATTTAAACAACTCTTGAAAATCCTTAGTATCTTCAAAGTAAATCGTTGGTAGAAATTAGAAAGTGGGAGTGAAGAAATAATTACATCGACGTTAGGTATGTTAAATTGGTCTAGATAATCTTGCAGTTTTTCTGCACTATCGTTAATTAAAACTACTCTTTTATCTACAATATTAGTTTTAAGTTCTTGGTGAAACTCATTGTTTAATTCGAAAACTAAAAAAACACTTTCAGCATGCATTCTTGAAACTATTTTTTTGGTAAATACACCTGTCCCTGGACCAATTTCTATAAATACTTTTGCAGAATCAAAATCAATATTTTCTAACATTTTATTTGTTAGAAAAGAGGAGCTAGGACTAATTGCCCCTATCATTTTTTTTTCTCTCAAGAATCGCAGGAAAAAAGATTTATTTGGTAACATTTTAGTCTTTGATTACTAATTGTCCGTTGTGTAAAATACCAAATACTTTACCAGTTAAAGTTTGATTTAAAAAAGGGGTGTTATAGGTCGCGGAAATTAATTCATCTTTTGAAAAAAGCGTTGTTGCTTCAGTTGTAAAAAAGGTTAAATCAGCAATAGATCCAACTTCGATTGGGGCGGGGTTAATTTGTAAAAAGGCTCTATTACGTTTGGAGAAAATAGTAATTATTTCTTCTACTGTAAATTCATTTTTAGAAAGTAAAGCACAAAAAGCGGTCTGAAGTGTTATATTGCCAAAAGAAGCATGATCAAATTCAACATCCTTTTCTTCTAAATCATACGGTCTATGATTAGAAACAACGACATCAATCGTACCATCTTTTACTGCTTCAACTAATGCTAAACGATCCGATTCTTTTCGTAAGACCGGTTTAAGTTTGTAATCTACATCAAAATTCAATACTGCAGATTCATTAAACAATAATTGTTCAATATGAACGTCTGCTGTGAGATTTAAACCTTTTCTTTTTGCAGCGCGTATTACAGCTACAGACTCTTCACATGAAATACCTGTAACATGTAAATTTCCTTCTGTATATTCAAGAAGTCGAATGTTTCGCTCTAAATCAATTACTTCTGCAATACTAGCTTCTGCTTTTAATCCTGTTTTTGTAGATGCTTCTCCTTCATTTACTTGACCACCTTTTGCTAATGAATTGTCTCTTGAAAACGCGATTATTTTACCTCCAAATGTTTTAGAATAAAGTAACGCGCGATATAAAATTCCAGTAGATAAATGTTTTGTGTCATCAGTAAAGAAACGCGTACCTGATTGAGACATATCGTACATTTCCGCTAAATTTTCACCCAACATTTTTTCTGTAATTGCACCAAAAGGAATTAATGTTGCTACTTGTTGTTCAGCCTTACGTAAAACATATTCTATTTGCGTTTTCCCATCGATTACAGGCTGTGTTGAAGGTAATAAACCAACATACGCAAACCCTCCTGCAGCAGCAGTTTGCAAACCAGTTTCTATAGTTTCTTTATGCTCTTCTCCAGGATCACAAAAATGAGCTTTTGGATCTACCCAACTTTGAGAAACTTTTAATCCTTTATATTCTAAGATAACTACATCTTCCTTTTTAATTAAATCAGCAATTTCAATAACTATCCCATCTTCCACATAAATATCTTTCACTAGTTGATTATACGTAGAACTTTCGTCGATAATTTGTGCTTGTTTTATCAGGAATCTCATAAACTTGTAGTTAACGTAAAAATTTTAATAATACCATTTCTAGTAATAGGAAAAACAGGGCTAAAATTAAGAAAATCCTCCAATATTCTTGTGGTTTTTCTAAATGAATGTTCAAATTTTGATCACCCAGCTCTATACTTTTAAAATATAGTTTTGGGAATTTTTTAGTATTTAAATAACTTTTAATTTCATCCTCGGTAAATGTAGCTATGTTTGATTCCACTCTTGAATAGTTTAATGGTAATACTTTGCTTAAGTTCGAATTCGTTAACTTATAGACTCCCTGTCGTAATTCTTGACGCAAAGATGGATTTAAAAGAGAAATATACGTTATTTGATCTATCTTTTCTACAATAGGAATAAAATCAATTCCTTCCCCTTCAATATGGAATAAATTATCGGAGGATACGGCTTCATACCATGGCAATCGATTGTTACTTCCAATAGTTAAATAAAGTTCCGATTTTTTTTGACTCAATTCTGCAGTACGCAATAAACAAGATGGAAATAAAGCATTCGAAGTAAAAGCGCTAAACGTCGAATCTAATGCACTAGTAAATAAATAATTGTTATTGTTTCTTACAAATAATGGAATATTGTGTTGTAGGTTAAGCAAGGGTATACTATAAACATTAGGGCGTGTCTGATATATTTTCTGAAGGATTGGCAGGTTAATTTTCTTTGGGTTTTTATCAAAAATCCCTTGAAAAAATGGATCTGAATAAGTAATAGAGCTTAAATTCAACTTCGTAGAAGAAACCTGTGTGATTTGTGGAAGATTTAATTTTTGTAATAAATTATTCCACGATTGTTTATGAATTTGTGTGCCAGGAAATAATAAAATGGAGCCACCGTTTTGGGTAAATTTATAAATGGCATCATTAATTCCATCGTTTAAAACATTCACACCATTCAATACAATCAATTGTTTATCAATGGTAGAAGCAGGTATAAATGAAGTGCTACTTAACTCATTAACAATATAATAGCTGTCTAATTTATAAGTGTTTGCTATCTTTGAATCTGCATCTTCACCTTGAATTAACAATATATTTGCATTCGAAGCAACGTTGTATGAAAAATAAAAATCATCATCAAAATGTACATTTTTATCTGTGATATGAACATGACCTGTTTTATCACCATTTGTTAAATCCGAATAGTTTAAAACAATCTCCTTTTTACTATGTTTTGGTATGGAAACAAACACGGTTCTTTTTGTTTCATTAACTGCGAGTTGTAACTCCAAATTCGAAACTATTTCATCACCATGATTGGTTAATTGTATGTTTAACTCATTATTGATTTTAGTTTTGAAATTTGGATTATTAAACCAAATGGAATCAATAGATACATTGTTTTTCTGTTCCGGAATAAGTTGTATTGGATAAAAATAAATCGATTTGTCTAAGTGAATATTTTTTAAATCGCTTTGATTTTTCTGAAAGTCAGTCAAAACAACAAACTGCTTGGCGTAAGAATTAGGGGTGTTTTCATTGACACTTTCTTCCATCCATTGAATCACTTCCGATAATGGATGCGATAAAGAAGAAATTTGTATTTTATCTAAACGATTAAAAGCTTCCGATTTAGAACATAATTGTTGTTCAATTCCAGTTAATCCATTTGTGACTAATAATACACGCACATTGTCCGATGCATTTTCAATAATTTTTTTAGCTTGTTCTATAGATTCAGACAGCAAGCTACCATCTGCTCCTATTGTGGACATCGAAAACGAATTGTCAATATAAATTGCTAATACAGAATTCTTATGTTTTGAGGAGCCTTTGATTGGTAAATAAGGTTGAGCAAAAGTGAAAATAAGAGCAGTAAAAGCAAGTAATCTGGAAATTAAAACTAATAAATGCTTTAATTTTCGAACATTTTTAGTTTCTTCTTCAATATTCTTTAAAAAGTAAATACTAGAAAAATAGAAAGTTTTGTAGCGACGAAAACTAAATAAATGTATTAGTATTGGTACTAATAATAAGATTAAAGCAAATAAAAAATTTGGATGTTCGAATCGCATACATTTATGTAACGTTTAGTTACTTTTTAGTGATCGATTTACTCAACTGTTTTTTCAGCTTTTTTTCTTGGAGCTCTAGTCTTTTTTGGAGCTTCTTCTGTTGATTCAGTCGCTTCTACTTTTTTAGATGCTACCTTTTTTTTAGGTTCCTCAATTACGGGTTCATCGATAATTAAATTTCCAGATTTATGTAATAAATTATACCAGTGGAATATTTTTTTTTCATCGGAAAAATATACACGTTCTTGATCATAATTTGGTAAAATTTCCAAAAAATAAGCTATTAATATGTTTTTATCTTCTTTATGGGAAGGTGCTAATCCGCCATTTTCTTTTTTGTAAATAGTCTCTAAAACATTCGATAAAACAGCGTCTTCATCATACGTATAAACACTTATATCCTCTAAGCCAGAAATTCGATCTGTTGAATATGCAGGAGTTTTTTTTCCATCCTCTAATGACTCAACAATTAAATTACTTTTACCTTGAGCAACAACCTTAAATAATCCTGGTTTGCCTGAAATTGCGATTATACCTGTTAAATTCATCTTATATTTATTATAGTTTTTTTCAAAAATAAGTAATTATTGAATTCTGAAATTAATTTTTAATGATTTTTACTAACATACGCTCAGAATTTCGCGTAATAGTCAACAGATAAACGCCATTTGCAACATTTTCAACTTGAAATTCATTTAATCCAACCTTGTATACACCAATATTATTCCCCAATAAATCAGAAAGATATAATTGATCATTCTCTTGTAAACCATCTAAACTAAATTTTCCTGTACTTGTTGGATTTGGAAAAATATGTATCGGAAATAATACTTGATTTTGTAAAGATGAAACTTGCGGTGTATAGAATTTACTCGATGCGATACAGCCATTCGATTCTACACTCACAAAATATGTTTTTCCGAATTGAAACACGATACTTTGTTTTGTTTCATTCTTTAGTAAATTACCTTCTGCATACCATTGGTAATTTGGAGAAGTTGATGCAATTAATAAACTGTCCAATTGCGATATGGTGGGAGTAGTAGGGTAAAAATGTCGTTCTATAGCAATGGAATCCTTTGTAATACATCCGTTTTGACCTATTGCAGTAACATTATATTTTCCTGCATCACTAAACGTATTAGAGTCCTTATTTAAATATTTACCCCCATTCCATATATAACTAACGGCACCAACTGTTTTCACTTTAACAGGTTCGTTATCACAGGTTATATATGGACTAGTAAGAAAATTTATGGAAATAGTAGGGGACTTAAAATCTTCTTCGATATAGATGTTTTTTTGCGATTTACAACCTTTAGAATCCTCAATTAAAACGGTATAATTTCCACCAATAATAAATGAATTTGTATCTGTGTGCATAGAAGTACCTCCATTCCAAGCGTATATATCACCTCCACTTGTCTGAATACTTACTCTTTTATTGATACAGTTAAGCTTGTTTAAGCCTTTTATTAATAAAAACGATTTGTTTGGAACTGTATCTGACAATATTTCAACACTATCTTTAACGATACAACCGTTGGTATTATTTGCATTAAAATAATAGACTCCAGGTTTTATGAATGAATTAGAAAAGGTTGTTGGTGAATTCCCATCATTCCATTGATATTTTGTCGCTCCAGACAACGTTATTGAAACTGTCTTGTTTTTACAAGTAATTATAGAAGGATTAGAAAATGTTTTACTGATAATTGGTAGTATTGTATCTTTGAAAATCTCAAATGATTTAGAAGACTTACAACCGTTTATCCCTTCTCCAACAACACTATAGATACCTTCCTTTAAATAAGTTGCTGAATCTGATGTATTTAATAGTTTCTGTCCTCCCCAGATGTACTTTTTCGCTCCATTTACTTTTAATTGCACCGATTTTTGATAACAGTTAATTGTAAAGTCATCCGTTTTCTGAAAGGTAATTTTAGGCGAAATAGTATCAGTCAATATTTCGATACTATCCCTTTTTATACATCCATAAGTATCAGAAATAGTGACAATATATTTACCTGGAAATTGAAAAGTAACAGTGTCATTTTGTTGGTTAGTTCCTCCAGACCAACTGTAGGATTTTCCACCTTGAGTAATTACTCGTATATCTTTTTTTATGCAAGAAATTTTGGAACTATCTAAAAATGAAATTGAAGGATTAAAAGGAATTCTTGGAAAAATGATTATGGTATCTTTTAAACTACAATTTTTAGTATCTGTCATTTTAAAAGGATACTTACCTGGTAATTTGAAGGTTTTTAATGTTTTCGTGTCCAAATCTTCCCAAGTAATTGAATTAAGTCCTTTGTTGGAAGAAATGGTCAAAGTTGTTGAATCCGAACATGGAAGAACTGTATCTCCTAAAACACTAATTATAGGGTTTGTAGATAATAAGAGATTTAATGCATTGATCTCCCCATTACCATAGGCATTATTAGGGATTTTCCCTTGTATTAAATTCGTTTTAGCGGATAGTTTAACATCATTTTTGAAATCTTGGTAATTTGATTTGGAACATTTTTCAAGATATAAAGCAGCGATTCCAGCTACGAGTGGAGATGCCATAGAAGTACCCGAATTTAAAGCGTGATACCCACCCTCATCTAAGGTAGTATTATTGATAGGGTTATTTAAAAACACGAATGGATTTGCAGAGAAAATCTTTGTTCCAGAAGCTACTATGTCCGGTTTGGTGATTCCTTTTCTATTTGGTCCCTTTGAGGATGATAGATGAATTTCACCGGGTTTGTAATCCGATAAATGTAATATTTGATCTTTCGTAGTATAGGATGCTTTGTTCGAAACATTACCAACAGTCATTACTTTTTCGGATGAAATGTAGGAAGAGAAAATCGTCTGCAAGGTGTCAGCCATCATGTAATGGACGATTGAAGGGTATACAGAAGCTTTTGGGATATTAATGGTTTCAAAATCATTGAAATTTTTCGTTCCTACCTTATTCGCGCTTCCACTCCAAACATCAAAACTACCTGATCCTGTTGTCATAAACTGAAAAAGATAATCGGTAGAATCGATGCTTGTATACGCTGTTTGTAAGTGGTATTCATGATTCATTATCTCAGCATAATAATCTACATATGCGAGTTTAATTCCATTTTCGTTAAAAATTGTATCACGCAATGAATTGGGCGAAGCATTTAAAGCATCTAGAAATGTTCTAAATTTTGTTTTTCCACGCAAAGAATAATTACCAGCTGGTAAATTAACGCCAGTTGCAAATTGAACATCTTTAAACTTTAAAGAATCTGCCCACATTTCTAATAAAATAGAATTGTTTCCTGCAATGCCTTTTACTGTACTTTTTACCCAAAAAAAAGATGTGTCGGATGTTACATCTCCATGTACATGATATTTCCCTGAATTCCCATTATTTCCAGCTGCCGCTACCAGAATTCTACCAGGTTTAGCATCCAAAAGGGATTCAATCATTTCCGAAGCAGGATCGTTTCCATCATGTGATCCCATTGCAACTCCATAACTAATATTTATAACACATGGCTTGTCGAGTTGATCAG
>Ga0114962_10002946_pt1 | contig 13942 bp, 6 predicted proteins | sample C_130820_MF_Meta_FD_87017 | JGI IMG/M metagenome (GOLD analysis project Ga0114962, IMG submission 87017) | Freshwater microbial communities from Lake Croche, Canada to study carbon cycling - C_130820_MF_MetaG | ecosystem: Environmental > Aquatic > Freshwater > Lake | place: Lake Croche, Canada... | reverse complement strand
TATTGAAACGAAGAAGGCTCGGTTCACCGACAGTCAGATCATGGATACGCTCAAGCGCGCGGAGTTGCGGATTTTGGTGTCTGACTTGTGCAAAGGGCTAGGGATCAGTTCCGCGACGTTCGACCAGTGGCGAGCCAGATTCGGCGACATGGGCCCCGCGTTGAACTCCAAGCGAAAGAAAAAGTAGCGCATCGACTCGCCCGTCCCTGATTACACGCTTTCATGACCTGCCCGGGAGTTCAGCCTCGACGCCGCCGCAAGGCCTCGGGCAGGACGATGCGACCGCCGGAGCGCAGTCGGTCGCCGATCCGATGCATCAGGATGTAGAACACCGGAACGAAGGGAATGGCAAACAGGGTCGAGGCCAGCATCCCGCCGAAGACCACCGTCCCGAGGGCACGCTGGCTGGCCGAACCGGCACCGTCGGCCTGCAGCAGTGGCACCACGCCGAGAATGAAGGCGAGCGACGTCATGATGATCGGCCGCAGACGACGGCGCGTCGCCTCGACCGCCGCCTGCGCCGAGGACATGCCTTCTTCTTGCAGCTCTCGCGCAAACTCGACGATCAGGATGGCATTTTTCGCGGCCAGCGCGATCATCAGCACAAGCCCGATCTGGGTATAGATATCGATCGGATATTTGCGGATCACCAGGGCCACCACGATGCCGACCAGCGACATCGGCACGGTCAGGATCACGGCTGCCGGGTCGAGCCAGCTTTCGTATTGCCCGGCAAGGATCAGGAACACCAGCACGATCGACAAGCCGAAGAGCAGCGCCGACTGATTGCCCATCAGCTTTTCCTGATAGGCCAGACCGGTCCACTCATAGCTGACACCGGGTGGCAGCGCCTCCATCGACAGCTCGGCCATCTTGTCCATGGCTTCACCCGAGCTGAATTTGGGCGTCGGAATACCGATCAGCGCCGCTGCCGGATAAAGGTTGTAGCGATAGATCAGGTCAGAGCCGCTGGCCGGCACGACTTGCGCCAAAGACCCCAGCGGCACCATCTGGCCGCTGGTGTTCATCACGTTGAGCTTGCGGATGTCCTCGATGCGACGCCGGAACTCGGCCTCGCCCTGCAAGCGCACCTGAAAACTCTGATTGAACTGGTTGAAGGTGTTCACATAGCTCGACCCGAGATAGGTCTGCACCGCGCTCAACACCTCCTTGACCGGCACACCCAGACTGCGCGCGGCTGTCCGGTCGATATCGACCGAGATCTTGGGACTGTTGGCATTGAAGGTGGTAAAGCCGGTGCGAAGCAGATCGGGCTCATGACGCGCCTGATCGAGCAAGGCGTTGGTGGCGCTTTGCAACTCGCGCGTGCCGAGGTTGCCGCGATCCTCGATCATCATCTGAAAGCCGAAGGCCGTCCCCAGGCCCGGAATCGGCGATGGCGGCATCACGACGAAGCTGGCCTGCGGCACTTCGGCAAAGCGCCTGTTCAGCTCACCGAGATAACTGATCAGCGCGAAATCCTTGGGACGTTTGTCGAAGTCATTCAGGACGACGAAGGTGGTCAGCACATTGGAAACCTTGGCCGAATCCAGCGCCGAAAAGCCGCCGATGCTCACCCAGCCCTTGACCGCCTTTTCCTCGGCCAATACCGCATCAACCGCAGCCGCCGTCTCGCGGACCCGCGCCTGCGACGAACCGGCCGGCAGGCGGGCAGTGAGGATGCAATAGCCCTGGTCCTCCAGCGGCATCAGCGAGGTCGGATACATCGAAAAACCGACAGCGGCCGCGCCGACCAGCCCGAAAAAAAGGCTGGCCATGCGCTTGGGCCGCTGGGTCATCCAGGTGACCATACGCAGGTAAACATTCTCGAATGCTGCGAACGCGCGGTTGAAGCCGCGATAGAACCAGTTCTCGCGAAAATCTGCCGGTCGCGCTTTCAGATAGAGCGCGCATTGCGCCGGCTGCAAGGTCAGTGCACTGATGGCGCTCAGAATCGCGGTGGCCGCAATCACCAGCGCAAACTGACGGAACATCTGCCCAGTGATGCCAGGCAGGAAGGACGCCGGCAGAAACACCGAGGTCAGCACCAGCGTGATCCCCAGGATCGGCCCGGTGAGCTCGCCCATCGCCTTGATGGCAGCCTCCTTGGGACTGAGCCCTTTCTCGATATAGCGCGAGGTGTTCTCGACGATCACGATGGCATCGTCGACCACAATGCCGATCGCCAGAATCAGTGCAAAAAGCGTCATCAGATTGACGGTAAATCCGAGCGCTGCCATCGCCGCGAAACTGCCAACGATGGTCACCGGAATCGAGACCGCCGGCACCAGCATTGCGCGCGGGTTCTGCAGGAACAGCATGATCACCGCCAGCACCAGCACACCGGCTTCGATCAGCGTGGTGTAGACCGCGCCAATCGACTCCTGGATGAACACCGTCGTGTCGTAGAGCGAGGTGTACTCCAGACCCGGCGGAAACACCTTGCTCATCTCCTTCATCTTCGCCCGCGCGATGTCGGCAACCTCCAGCGCATTGGCGCCGGGCAGCGAATAGATCGCCACATGCGCGGCCTTCTTGCCGCTCAATCCGGAAAACACGGTGTAGCTCTGCTGGCTGAGCTCGATGCGGGCCACATCCTTGAGCCGCACGAGCGCTGCCGTCTGCACGCTGCTGGTCGAGGCCGATGGCTGCGCGGGCGGCGGCACGCTCTTGACAATGATGTTTTCAAACTGCCGCACTTCGGTCAGCCGCCCCAGCGCAGTCACCGTGAACTGGTAGAGCTGCCCGTCGGCGGTCGGCGGGCCGCCGATCTGACCGCCCACCATCTGGTTGTTCTGCGAGGCGATCGCGTATTGCACCTGGGTTGGTGTCACACCGAAGGCCTGCATCTTGCCGGCGTCCAGCCAGACCCGCATGGCATAAGGCCCCGCGCCCAGCACCGTGACCTGCCCGACACCCGGCAGTCGCTGCAGCGGGCTGACCAGATTGATGCCGGCGTAATTGCTCAGAAAAACTTCGTCGTAGCGATCGTCTTTGGAATAGAGGCTCTCGATCAGCAGGATATTGGTGCTGACCTTGCGGACATTGACCCCCTGGGCCGCGATCGACGGCGGCAGTTGCGGCGTGGCGCTGCTGACCGCGTTCTGGACCAGCGACAAGGCCTTGTTGAGGTCACTGCCGATCGAAAACGTGATGGTCAGGGTGTAGCTGCCATCGCTGCCGCTGGTCGACTGCATGTAAATCGCGTTCTCAACGCCGTTGACCGCGCGCTCGATCGGAATCGCAATCGTGTCGGCCACCGTCTGCGCGTCGGCACCGAAATAGATCGTCGAGACCTGGATGGTGGGCGGCACGATCTGGGGATACTGCGCGACCGGCATCTGACTCAGACAGACGCCGCCGATCAGCAGCATGACGATCGCGATCACATTCGCGAGGATCGGCCGCTCGATGAAGAATCGGGACATCAGACCGGGGCGCTCACGAACGGGGCTCGGCTCAGCGACCGGGCTTGGAGGCGTCGGGGACGGCGGCCATCAGGTCGGCCGCCTGCTTGCGCTCCCGCCTTCGCGAGACGAAGCCCTCGATGATCACGTAAAAGCCCGGCACGAAGGGAATCGCAATCAGCGTCGAGGCCATCATGCCGCCGAACACCACCGTTCCGAGCGCCTGCTGGCTTGCAGCGCCCGCCCCCTGCGCGGTGAGCAGGGGCACCACACCGAGAATGAAGGCAATCGAGGTCATCACGATCGGACGGAAGCGCTTGTGGGCCGCTTCGACCGCCGCCTCCTGTGGGCTCAGGCCCTCTGCGCGAAGCTCCTTCGCGAATTCCACGATGAGAATCGCGTTTTTTGCAGCGAGCGCAATCATCAGCACCAGCCCGATCTGGGTGTAGAGATCGGCCGGAAACCCGCGAATCGTCAGCGCAATCACGATACCGACCAGCGCCATCGGCACCGTGAGAATCACGACCGCCGGATCCGACCAGCTTTCGTACTGACCGGCCAGCACCAGGAACACCAGGACAATCGACAGCGCAAAGATGAAATAGACCTGATTGCCACCCAGCCTCTCCTGATAGGACAGGCCTGTCCAGTCGTACCCGGCCGATGCCGGCAACGCGTCCTCGACCACCTTTTGCATCGCGTCGAGGGCCTGACCGGGACTGACGCCCGGTGCGGGGTCGCCCACGATGGCGGCCGATGGATAGAGATTGAAACGGGTGTTCAGATCGGAGCCAAGGACCTTGCGAATGCTGACGATGGCGCCAAGCGGGACCATCTGGCCGGAGCGGTTGGCCACATAGAGCGAGCGGATATCGTCGAGTTGGCGTCGATGCGTCGAATCGGCCTGCACCCTGACCTGGAAGCTCTGGTTGAACTTGTTGAACTGATTGACGTAGGTCGATCCGAGATAGGTCTGCAGGGTCTGGAAGACATTGTCGACGCTGACCCCGAGCGACTCGGCCATGGTGCGATCGATATCGAGAAAGATCTGCGGACTGTCGGCACTGAACGATGTCGTGACCTCGGCCAGCTGGGGGTTCTGCCGCGCCTTGGCCAGCACGTCGCGCACCACCTCCTGGAACGGCCGCAAGCCAAGGCCGCCTCGGTCCTCGAGCACCAGCTGGAATCCGCCCGATTGACCCAGGCCCGGAATCGGCGGTGGCACGACCACCGCGAAATCGGCCTTGCGCAGATCACGGAACTGTTCACGAAGCGAGCTGACCAGCCCATCCTGCGTAAAGCCCGCCGGGCGCTTGTCCCAGTCCTCGTAGACCACATAGACCGACAGCACATTGGACAGCGTGGCTGAATCGAGCGACGAGTAACCGCCGCTGGTGATCCATCCCTTGACCCCGGGCGTCTTCGACAGGGTCGAATCGATCTGGGCAGACAGTTCTCGCAATCGCGGCTGTGCGGCACCCGGCGGCAACTGGGCGACCACCATGCAGTAGCCCTGGTCTTCGATCGGCAAGAAGGCGGTGGGCAGCCGTGCAAAACCGGCTGCCGCAAGCCCGACAATCACCAGGAACATCGACACCATGCTGCGGGGGTGCAGGGTCATCCAGCGGACCACGCCAATATACCGGCGCTCGATCGCGTCATAGACGCGGTTGAATCCGCGAAAGAACCAGTTCAGCTTTCGCTCCCCGTCATGCGGCTTCATGTAGAGCGCGCACTGCGTGGGGTTGAGCGTCAGGGCGTTGATGGCGCTGATGATCGCGGTGGCCGCGATGACGAGCGCGAACTGGCGAAACATCTGGCCGGTGATGCCCGGCAGAAACGATGCCGGCAGGAACACCGAGGTGAGCACCAGCGTGATGCCGAGAATCGGTCCGGTCAGCTCGCTCATCGCCTTGATGGCCGCATCCTTGGGGCTCAGGCCCTTCTCGATGTAGCGCGCGGTATTTTCGACAATGACGATCGAATCATCGACCACGATGCCGATCGCCAGAATCAGCGCGAACAGGGTCATCAGGTTGACGGTAAAACCGAGCGCTGCCATCGCTGCGAAGGTGCCGATGATCGTGACCGGCACCGTGATCGCCGGCACCAGCATCGCTCGAAAGTTCTGCAGGAACAGCATGATGACCAGCAGCACCAGCACACCGGCCTCGATCAGCGCGGTGTAGACCCCGCTGATCGAATCATTGATGAACGCCGAGCTGTCGAGCAGCGCGGTGTATTCAAGGCCCGGCGGAAACTTCTCGCTCATCTGGGCCATCAGTTTCCTGACCTCGGCAGCAACCTTCAGCGAGTTGGCCCCGGGCAGGGTGTAGATGTTGAGCTGCGCTGCCTTTTTTCCGCTCAGGCTGGAGAAGGTTCCGAATGACTGCTGGCTCAGATCCACCCTGCCGATATCCTTCAGGCGCACGATCGCGGCCGACGGCGCGGTCTGGACCGGCTTGGTGCTGCTGGAGGCGGTGCTGCTCTTGATGATGATGTCTTCGAACTGACTGACATCGGAGAGCCGCCCAAGCGTGAGGACGGTGAACTGAAACAGCTGATCGGAGGCCACCGGTGCGGCGCCGAGCTGTCCACCGGCAACCTGCAGATTCTGATCCGCGATTGCATTCTGGACATCGGTCGCGGTCAGGCCATAGAACTGCAGCTTGAGGGGGTCGAGCCAGATCCGCATGCTGTAAGGGCCGGCGCCCAGGATCTGGACCTGCCCGACGCCGGGGAGCCGCGCCAGCGGACTCTGCAGATTGATGATCGCGTAGTTGCTCAGGAAGGTCTCGTCATAGCGGCCGTCCTTTGAGTAAAGACTGCCGATCATCAGCACATTGGTGCTGACTTTCTGGACGAGGACGCCCTGGGTCTGCACCGCCGAAGGCAGTTGCGCGACCGCACTGTTGACCGCGTTCTGAACCAGTGCCACCGAATTGTTCAGGTCGGTGCCGACATTGAAGCTCAGGGTCAGGACATAGCTGCCATCGCTGCCGCTGCTCGAGCTGAGTGCAAACGAGCCTTCGATGCCGTTGACCGCCTGCTCGATCGGAATACCGACGGTGGTGGCGACCACCTCGGCACTCGCGCCGGGATAGGAGGTCGTGATCTGGATGGTGGGCGGGACAATCTGGGGATATTGCGACACCGGCAGCGTGAGCAGGCAGACCACGCCGAGGACGACCGTGATGATCGCGACGACATTGGAGAGGATCGGCCGCTCGACGAAAAACGCCGAAATACTCACTTCGCCGGGCCTTCGCTGGCTGGCTTTGACGCGGCATCAGTCTGCCTGGCGGGCGCCGGCTTATCCGAGGCGGCTGTCGTGGCAGCGGGCTTGGGCGAGACCTTCTGGCCTGGCACAGCGCGAAGCAGCCCCTCGATAATCACCGAATCGTCGGCACCAAGCCCTTCCAGGATCACGAGCTTGTCGCCCATCTGCAGCCCGGCCTTGACGCCCCGGCGCTCGACCACATTGTTTGCACCGACCACCAGCAGATATTCACCCTGCTGATCGAATCGAACCGCATCTCCCGGCACCAGCAAGGCATCGGTTTTATCGAGCGCGGCGACCCGGACCCGCGTGAAAAGCCCCGGCAGGGTTTTTTGCTCGGGGTTCGGCCAGACCGCACGCATTTGCAGCGTCCCGGTTGTGGATGACACATCGAGCGCAGCAAAGTCGAGATAGCCCTTGTGCGGAAAGCCGTCCTCGTTGACCAGCCCGAAGCTTGCCGGCACCCGTCCCTGCGTCAGCATTTTGCCGCTGGCACTGCGCTGACGGCCAATGAGTGCGAGCAGCTGACGCTGGTCTATCGTGAAATAGACATAGAGCGGATCGACCTGGTCGATCTGGGCGAGCGTTGTCGTCTGCCCCGCGCCGCCCACAAGGTTGCCGACATCAATCAGATGCCGACCGATACGGCCATCCATCGGCGCCCTGACCACGGTGTAACCCAGGTTCAACTCGGCCAGATCGATTTGCGCCTTGGCCGAAGCCATGCCGGCGGCGGCCTCGTCTTTCTTTGCCTGCCATTGATCGACCTGCGTTTGGGTCGCCGCATCCTGCGCGACCAGGCGCTGGTAGCGCGGCAATTCGATTGAAGCATGCTTGAACGACGCGATCTGGCCGTCGAGCTGTGCCTTGGCCTGCTTGAGCTGGGCGATGTACTGATCCTGCTGCAGCGTAAAGAGCAAGTCGCCCTTTTTGACCGGCTGGCCGTCGACGAAGTGGATCTTCTGGAGATAGCCTTCGACACGCGCCACGATCGCCACGGTTTTAACCGCCGCGGTATTGCCGGTGAAGTCGAGATAGTTGGCCACCAACTCATGACCTGGCTTGGCCACCGTGACCGCGGGCGGCTCGGGTGGCGCGATGACCTTCTTCTCATTGCAGCCCGACAAACCCAACGACAGGCCCATCGACAGACCGAGCATCAGGATGCCGGCAAACAGCGAGCCTGATGTCCTGCGGTCGCTGACTGCGGCAGATCCCTTCATTTTTCGTCTCTCGAATTCTGGCAATTTCATCGTGTCACCACTCCGGCGGTCGAATCAGCGGTGTCACGTCACCGGGTGCCGGCAAGCCCCGCACCGGCGGCCAGGCGCCACCCTCGGGCTTGAGCAGTGGCCCCCAATCCGTGCGTTGCGCCATCTCGTCTTTGACCTTCTGTGCCACCCTGTCCTGGCCCTGCAAATATTCCCAGCCCCCGCCCATCGCGCGGTAGGTCTGAATGAGGCCAAGCGGGATGTTTCCTTGCGCCACCGCAAGACTGTTGCCGGCCTTCAGCAGGTTCTCTTCGGCGGTCAGCACCGTGGTGAAGTCGGCGGTGCCCTCCTGGTATTGCAGCAGTGCAATGCGCAAGGACCCGGTCGCGGCGGTCAGACTTTGCTGAAGGAAATCAGCCTGAATCCGCGACTGCGTGAATTGCAGGATGCCGTCTTCGACTTCTTTCTGAGCGTTGAGAACGGTGTTCTGATAGTTGATGAGCTGCTCCTGCAACTTGGCATCCTGCACCCGGACGTTATTGGTGATCTGCCCATAATTCAGGATGTTCCAGGAGATTCCGGGCCCCAGGGTGTAGACCAGCGAACCGACGCCGAGGCTCGACTGGCCGATGGTGCTGCTTTGAATCCCGATGCTTCCGGACAGGGTGAAACTGGGCAGCAGCGCTGCCTTGGCAAGCCCGATCTGGGCCGACTGTGCTGCGGCATTGAGCTCGGCCTCACGGACATCGGGGCGTCGTCGCAGAAGGTCTGCCGGAATGCCGACCAGCAAGCTGTCGGGTGCGGTCGGTATCGCCGATACACCCCCGAGCAGGCTATCGAGCGACGAGGGTGGCATGCCCAGCAGCACGCACAGGGCGTCGACCGCCTTGCCGCGCTCGATGGCGAGTTCGGGGATCGATGACTGGGTCGTTGCCAGGGCGTATTCAGCCTGATAGACATCCCGCTTGGTGACCACCCCACCCTCGAAGCGGGCGCGCGCAATTCCGAGGGCCTGCTGCTGACGAACGATATTGTCGTTGGCAATGCGCGTGCGGGCCTCAAGGGTGCGGATCTGCACATAGACGCTGGCAACATCGCCGACCAGCGTGACCAGGACATCGTCATACGCTGCGACCGATGATAAATAGGCATTGCCGGCCGATTCGACACCGCGACGAATCTTTCCCCAGACGTCGAGCTCCCAGCCTGCCTGCAAGCCGTAATTGGCCGACCAGTAATTGGGATTGACCACCTGATAGGGCAAGGAGGTCGACAACCGTGATCGGTAGAGCGACGCCGTCGCCTGTTGCTGCTGGGGATAGAAATCACCGATCGCGATGCCAAGCTGGGCACGCGACTGAAGCACGCGGACACCGGCTGCCTGCAAGTTCAGATTCTGTCGAAACGCGATGTCGACGAGTCGGGAGAGCACCGGATCATTGAGCGCAGCCCACCAATCTGCACGCTGCAGTTGCGAAGCCTGCACTGCGGCCTGGCCGGATTCCTTCCAGCGATCGGAGACATCGACCTCGGGCGCCTTGAAATCGGGGCCGATCATGCACCCCGACAGCAAGGTCGCTGCCACGCACATCGCCGCCCGACCTGACACTCGCGCTGAAAACTGTAAAGCCAAGGTTGCTGACCTGCCGGGCGCTGACACAGCGAAAACTTCGCGGGAAACCCGAAAAAAATCGGGCGAAATCAAAGAAAGATATCTGGGGGATATCCGGGGGGATGGCGAGGGGTAAACGGACTCAGACGGGCAAATCGAAAGGCTGTGATCATGCCGCGCGAACCGGGAATCACCACGGCTTTCACTGCGGAGATTAGCCTGCCGAGGTTACCGTCTGATGTTCACCCCGTCAATGCCGCATCGACCTCGGCAAGCTTCTGACCGACTTAAAGCCTGCCTAAGGACCTTATCAGGCAGTCGGCATGGTTTGTGTCATCGCCGGCAAAGTCACGACCGACTCATACCACGCGGTCAGCTTGGGATGACCCGGACGCCAGGGCTCATTGGCAAACCTGAAATCGAGATAACCCAACGCACAGGCCACCGCGACCTCGCCGATCGTGCTCAGCGCATTGAGGCTGCCCGCCTCGTTTTCCAGATCGTCGACTGCACGGCTGACCTTGCCTCGCTGCAAGGCGATATAGGCAATGCGACCTTCATCCTGAGGCAAGGCGATTTCACGTCGACGCGGTTGGCTGGCATCGAGAATGCCATCGCCGAGCGCATGCAGACGCAGCGCCTTCCAGCGCGCAGGACCTGCCGCAGGGAACAGCGGCGCCGCGCTGCCGACACTGTCGAGGTATTCGCAAATGACCGGGCTGTCGAATAAAGCCAGTCCGTCATCGGTCAGCAGGGTCGGTACTTTTGCCAGCGGATTGGACTGAGCCAGAACAGGGTCGGTCGCGGCAATCACCCACTTCTCGATCTGGCCATCGATCCCGCGAAGGATGGCGCAGACCGTCGCCTTGCGCACATAAGGGCTGGCACCGGACGCTGTCAGTTTCATCGTTGATCTCCATTGATTCGTTATTGTGGTGAGACGATTCTACTGAACAGGGCGCGCTCAATGCCTGGCGCTCAGGCTGCATGACTTGAATCCGCTGAGTTTCAGTCGGATACTGTACAAATGTACAGTATTCAACAATCATCGATCTCACGGCGGCCGGCCGCCGGAGGGCAGCCGTGATCGCTCCCTACGCCGAGCTGCACTGCGTGAGCAACTTCTCGTTTCTGCGTGGGGCATCGCGTCCTGAAGAGCTGGTCGAGCGCGCCAAAGCCCAGTCCTATGCCGCACTCGCCATCACCGATGAATGCTCGCTCGCCGGCGTGGTGCGAGCCCATCTGCAAGCCAAGACAACCAGTCTGCCACTGCTGATCGGCGCCGAGTTCGGCCTGCATGGTCTCTTCGGCCATCCCGATGCGCCGGCATCGTCCGCCCCGGCCACCGACCCACCCGATCACAAAGACGGCCGCACCCTCGATACCCGCGCCGCGCCGCGCGATGCCCGATCCCCGCCCGCGCGTCTGGTCCTGATCGCGCAAAACCGCGAGGGCTACGGCAACCTGTCGGCGCTCATCACGCATGCGCGCATGCGTGCCGACAAAGGCCACTACCGTCTGCTGCCCGAAGACCTTGATACCGGCGTGCCGGGTTGTCTCGCGCTCCTGGTGCCCTGCCCCGAGGTCGCCGCGCAGCCCTACAGCGACGCGAATATCCCTCACAGCCCGCTCGCCCGATTGCAGGAGCAAGCCCGCTTCATCCGCGAGCGCTTTGACGAGCGCGCCTGGCTCGCGGCAGAGCTGCTCGCGCGCGGCCACGACGGCCCCTTGCTCGCTCGCCTGCGCGACACCTCCCACGCCTGCGGCCTGCCACTGGTAGCCGCAGGCGATGTGCATTACCACCTGCGTTCGCGCCGCAGCCTGCACGATGTGCTGGTCGCCACGCGGCTGGGCAAGCCAGTCAAAGACCTCGGTTTTTCGCTGGCGGCCAATGCCGAGCAGCATCTGCGAAGCCGACTGCGCCTGAGCCAGCTCTATCCGCCCGAACTCCTCGAAGAGACCCTCGAGATCGCAGCGCATTGCCATTTCTCGCTCGACTCGCTGCGCTATGAATATCCCGACGAGATCGTCCCGACCGATCACACGCCGGCCAGCTGGCTGCGTCACCTCGCCTATGAGGGCGTGGTCGGACGCTATCCGCAGGGCCTGCCCGAGACCGTGCGTGCCCAGATCGAGCATGAGCTCGCGCTGATCACCGAGCTGCACTACGAGCCCTACTTCCTCACGGTCGCCGACATCGTGCAGTTCGCACGGTCGCGAGGCATCCTGTGCCAGGGGCGCGGGTCGGCGGCCAACTCGGCGGTCTGCTACTGCCTGGGCATCACCGAGGTCGACCCGGCCCGCACCAGCGTGCTCTTCGAGCGCTTCATCAGCCGCGAGCGTAACGAGCCGCCCGACATCGATGTCGACTTCGAACACCAGCGCCGCGAGGAGGTCATTCAATACCTCTACGCCAAATACGGCCGCGAGCGCACCGCGCTCACCGGCGCCATCAACACCTATCGACCCCGCTCGGCACTGCGCGATGTCGGTCGGGCATTAGGCATCGAGCCCCAGCGCATCGATCTGCTCACCCGCAATCAGCAGTGGTGGGATGGGCGGTCGATCCAGCCCGAGCGCTTCACCGAAGCCGGCTTCGATCCCGCCTCGGCCACGGTGCAGCACTGGATGACCCTCACCCAGACCCTGATGGGGTTTCCGCGTCATCTGTCGCAGCACAGCGGCGGCTTTGTCATCGCACGCGATTCGCTCGCGCGGCTGGTGCCGATCGAAAACGCGGCCATGCCCGAACGCAGCGTCATTCAATGGGACAAGGACGACCTCGATGCCCTCGGGCTGCTCAAGGTCGACGTGCTGGCACTTGGCATGCTGAGCGCCATCCGCCGCGCGCTCGACTTCATCACCCTGCGCCGTCATGGCACGCTCGACAGCCCGCAGCGTTTTCGACTGCAGGACATCCCGGCAGAAGACCCCGATACCTACGAGATGATCAGCGCCGCCGACACCGTGGGCGTGTTTCAGATCGAATCGCGTGCGCAGATGAGCATGTTGCCCCGGCTGCGGCCACGCTGCTTCTACGACCTGGTAATCGAGGTCGCCATCGTGCGGCCCGGACCCATTCAGGGCGGCATGATCCATCCCTACCTGCGGCGACGTCAGGGGATCGAGCCTGTCGACTATCCGCGCGACGAAATTCGACCGGCACTCGAGCGAACATTAGGCGTGCCGATCTTCCAGGAGCAGGTGATGCAGATCGCCATCCTGGCCGCCGGCTTCACGCCCGGCGAGGCCGATCAGCTGCGTCGCGCCATGGCCGCCTGGAAGCGCAAGGGCGGGCTGCATGCCTTCCAGACCAAGGTCATCGACGGCATGCTCGCACGCGGCTACGAGCTCGAATTTGCCGAACGGATCTTCAAGCAGATCGAGGGATTCGGTGAATATGGCTTTCCCGAAAGCCATGCCGCCAGCTTCGCGCTGCTGGTCTATGTCAGTTGCTGGATCAAGCGCCACGAGCCGGCGGCCTTCCTGGCCGCGCTCCTCGACTCCCAACCCATGGGCTTTTATGCGCCGGCCCAACTGGTGCGCGATGCGCGCGCCCATGGCGTCGAGGTGCGCGGTGCCTGCGTGCTGACAAGCCGCTGGCACTCGCAACTCGAAGAGCAAACACCTGCTGCGGCGCAGATCGACAATGGCGTCGATTTTCGCCCGCAGCCCGCTGTACGCCTTGGGCTTAACCGCATCAGCGGACTGTCCGAGAAGGCCGCCCTCAGGCTGCTGGCCGAGCGCGATCGACGCACGGCAGCAGGCATTTCACCGGCCTTTGCCAGCGTCGAAGACCTGGCCCGCAGCGCACAGCTGCAGCGCCGCGATCTGCAGGCGCTCGCCCATGCCGATGCACTCGCCGCGCTGGCCGGTCACCGTGCCCAGGCGGCATGGCAGGCTGCCGCCATCGAACCGATGCCGGCGCTGCTCGCCGATGCCCGTTTTTCCGAACCCGATATCGCGCTCACACCGTTGACCGAGGGCGAAACCATCGTGGCCGACTATGCCGCGCTCGGCATCCCGATGGGGCGACATCCGCTGGCCCTGCTGCGCGACGCACTCAATGCCTTCCGGGTGCAGCCGGCATCGGTGCTGCGCGGCTATCCCGATGGCCGGCTCGCCCGTGCGAGCGGTCTGGTGACCCATCGCCAGCGGCCCGAGACCGCCCGCGGCGTGGTCTTCATCACCCTCGAAGACGATACCGGCACGGTCAATGTCATCGTCTGGCCCGACCTGCTCGAGCGCTATCGCAAGGAGATTCTCGGCTCGCGCCTGATGACCGTCTTCGGCGTGTGGCAGGCTGATGTCGCCACCGGCGGACAGGTCATGCATCTGGTCGCCCGGCGGGTCGTCGATCACACCCCGATGCTGGGCGAACTGACTGCACGCAGCCGTGACTTCCGATAAACCCGAAGACCCGGACTCAAGG
>Ga0114962_10002944_pt1 | contig 13947 bp, 11 predicted proteins | sample C_130820_MF_Meta_FD_87017 | JGI IMG/M metagenome (GOLD analysis project Ga0114962, IMG submission 87017) | Freshwater microbial communities from Lake Croche, Canada to study carbon cycling - C_130820_MF_MetaG | ecosystem: Environmental > Aquatic > Freshwater > Lake | place: Lake Croche, Canada... | reverse complement strand
GAAAGAGTGTCGCGCTGAGTAATTTTAGATTTGAAAAAACAGTGTGAATTTTACTGTAATCCACTTTCGCTAACGGTGGGTACATCATCAATATTAAGCCAATAGCGAGTGGAATATTGGTTGTGCCGCTTGAGAGTGAATCAAAAAATACGCTACTTTCGGGTACAAAATAACCCAAACCCACGCCCGCTAACATGGCTAAAAAAATCCATAGTGTTAAAAAGCGATCTAAGAATCCTAATTTTTTAATTTGTGTGGTCATGGCGTTTATTTTGTTAGTTGTGAGAAAACGAATAGCATTTCAAGCGCGATCTGTTCACATCGTGCATAGTATGCTGTTTCTTGCATAGGCGTATTATCGAATGCTTTTGGGTCATCGTAGCAGATACCAATACGTTTATCTGCACCGAATATAACAGGGCAGTTTTGCTCGGCATCAGAGCAGGTCATAATGGCTGCAAAATTTTCGTGTGGATTGACGTTGTCATCATAGCGTTTAGAAAAACACGTGATAGTTTGATGTTCGCTAAAAATGACATGGTAAACAGGATTGTTTGTATCGCTTGTGGCATTAATGTCAAAACCCAGTGAACGCAGTGCCGCAATCGCATTTTCGTTGAAGCAAGTCGATTCTGTACCACCTGAAAATGTATGAACTTGCTGCACGGCGAACAAATTCGCTGCCACCGCCGCCCAAATTTGCCCAAAATGACTGCGCCGAGAATTATGCGTACAGACGAATAGTAAATTGATGTCTTTTTGCATCGCTATTTGAGCGGCAACATACTCGCTTAATTCTAGCAGTAATGCGTGTCTATGTAAGGGGATCGTGTCGAATTGAAGGGTTAACGACGTGCAATAATCGTGTATGTTGCGAAACATGGTGTGTTTATCTCTTAAATAATGGGTGAAATTCTCACCATTTTACCGTGTACTTGTGTCAATTATACGGTTTTTAAACGTGCCTTAACCGCTAAAATTAACGAATCGACACTTTCAACCACTTCTGTATAGGCAAACTCACGCAATTTTGCAGTACCGTCTAAGTCAATTTTACGCGGATAGACCATCACTTTTCCGCTAGGAGCCGTTGTTTCCATTTCGGGAGCAATATCACAGGGGTAAACAATACTTTGAACACGACATTTACCCGCTTGGGAATATAAATTAGTCACGAGTGAATCAGCAATACCTAGCACACATTTTGCAATCGTATTAGAGGTCGTAGGCGCGAGCACAAACGTGTGATAGTAGCCTTTATAAAACAACCCAACGGGTGGGCAGGAAGCGGTTTTATCACGATAAACAGGCATTTTTTCGCGCAAGTCACTTAGCGAAATACCATACATTTTAAGTACTTCCTCACCAGCTTGACTGATGTATAAATCGACGTTATCAAGTGTGAGTAAAAATTCAATACATTCTTCAATATAATGCCCTGAACCCGTTATTGCCCACGCTAAGCGAGGTGAGGTTGTTTTCATATTTTTAGATTTTAATAAAGAGGTTCACGGTAGAACATTAAAATAAGGCCGATTTGAAAGAGTGCTGCAACCGAAATAAAACCCGCTACTGCACGTTTATTGCCATCTAATTTTAATTCAAGCCATCGTCCACAGGCTAAAATTAGCGAGAAAATGCCCATGCTGGTGTGACCCACTTGAATTAAAAAAGCACTTTTTGGCTGAAACCCAACGTGTGAATGTGTCAAAAGCATCAATCCACCAAATGCCGCTAAAATGGGAAAAACGAATGGCAGTTTCTTCGAATAGTTTGGTTTTAGTCTTGAAGATAGTTCAATGGATCCGAGTGTAAAGACGAGCAATGTGGCGATGCGATGTTGTAGCACTTCACCATTGTTAAAAGTACTTTCCCAAAAACCGATAGGCCCCAGTGGCCACGTTTCGGCGTCGCTGCGGAAAAAAAGAAAAATACCCAGTGCAATAAATCCAACAGACCAGTATTTGCAAAACGCGAGTAGCGGATAACGCAAATAGGAAAGCATTGCAAAAAAACTCATCGTCGTTAAAAAAATGCCCGCTATATTGTGATTATAATTAGACCACTCTGTTGCGGCAATCGATGGAATTTGATCAATAATGGCTGTGCGTCCCGCTTCACCGGCAATTAAATCGGTGTGCGTGGGTGAATTTATAAGCGGAATTTGTGGGGCAAAGGTGTTGAGGACTTCTTGCCAACTTGCGGTTAGTGTTGGAATATCAATGGCGGGGGGTTGTGATGCTAAACTCGCCGCTGTAAATAATAAGGTAATTAATACAAAGGTTTCTGCTTCAATATAATGGGGAACGTATTGCGTGAGCGTGTAAGTATGACCTAATTTCGCCGCTTGTCTGTTAAGACTGGCAAAATAGAGTGCAATAGACAGTAAGACAATTTTCACTAGCAGTAAATTGCCGTAACCTGTCCCCACGAGTCCATTCCACGTATCAATGTATTGCAACGCTAACGGAACGCCAGAAATGAAAATCATGGCCACCGACATTATGCCTAAAGTGGAAAACTGGTTTAACAATTGTGTCCAATAGTCGGTAGATAATTTCTTAGCTTTGACTAATTGCCAGACGCTCAGTAGTTGAAATACACCGCCAATCCATGCTGCCGCGGCAATTTGATGAATGATAGTTAGCGACATCAAAATAGTCTGATTTTCAAAGCGTCCCGCGCCATGAACTAGCCAAGCGCCTGAAATAATCATGGGTAATGAAAGCCAGCCAGCATTTTGCCAAGCAGTTTGTGAAAATGGTGCCAGTTTGACGACATGATAAATATAACCCGCCAACGCCAATGTTAACGTGGCGCGAATAAATCCACCGATAAATTGCGTGGTTTGCGCAAATTCAGGGAAAGGCGATTTTTCTAAAATAGCCGCCATCAACCATACTTTCAACACAATTTTAAAGAGTTGAGCACCAGCTAACCAAAAACCGCCTTTATAAATTAAAGTAATCGTTTTATTGATTAAAATACTGTTTTGATTGGTGTCTGCCTTCCATGGTTGAAGCAAAAAAAGACTCCAAAATAAGCCGCCAATGAGTAGCGCGTAGCAAATTAAATCAAAACCGCCAATAAGTGAATCTAAAAAGTCTGCAATACCTGCCATAATGAAAATCCTACTCTGTAACCGAAAAATGAATAACGTCTTCAGTCAAGTGACCATCAGCGGCAAAGACTTTAAAGCGAAGTGCATAATCGCCTGCATTTAATGGCGGAATAGCAATCACAATCTGCCCTTGTTTTTTTCCATTACTTGCGTTTAATAATTCATGTTTATCGCCTTTACTCACTAAAAAAATTTGAGAGAGTGCTAACTCAATTTTGGAATTAAAACTCAGCTCAACTTTATCCACATGATTGGCGTGAATGGGCGTTATTTTTAGTGAATAATCAGTAATGACGGCGTGTGCAAACGTATTTTGTGACACGCAAATCCATAGTAGGAAAAATAAATTTTTTTTGTTCATAACGTAAAATAATTGAGAATTAACCTTTTCTATTTTTTAGCGCGTGGCCGGCTAAATTTTTTCCTAAATCCCAAATGGAACCACCAATTTTATGGGTATCAGCAATCGTTTTATCAAATGCATCCACAATGTTGTCGCAATCTTTCTGGTTCAAATTGAGAGGGGGAAGGAGTTTCACCACGTTCATTCCATGACCGGCAACTTGCGTTAGAATGTGATGCTCTTTGAAAAGGGGAATAGTTATCATTTGGCAGAATAAGCCTTTGTTTGCTGCTTCAAGCATAGCCCATGCGGCTTTGAGTGTTAAACTTTTGGGTTGCTGAAATTCAATGGCAATCATCATGCCTTTGCCACGTGCTTCTTTTAGGAACTCATAGTTTTCACTCATGGCATTTAGGTTATTGATAAGAGCATTGCCGCGTGTGAAACTATTTTCGACGAGTTTTTCATTTTCTATAACGTGCAATGTCGCAAGACCTGCCGCCATCGCCATATTGTTTTTAGCAAAGGTTGATCCATGCACAACGGCTCTATCCATTCGGTTATAGACGGTGTCCATAATTCTATCGGTAATCGCTACGCCACCTACGGGAACAAATCCACCCGATAAAGCTTTTGCAATACAAATCATATCAGGCTGAACATTCCAATGATCCACGGCCCAGAATTTGCCTGTTCGGCCTAGACCGGTTTGTACTTCGTCAGCGACAAATAAAGTGCCATATTGTTTACATAAACGCTCAACTTCGGGTAAATAATTATCATCTGGCAAATTCACGCCTTTACCTTGTATAGGCTCGACGATAAAGGCGGCAACGTCTTTACCACTTAATGCTTTTTCGAGTGCAACTAAATCATTAAACGGTATCGCTTCACAGTTAGGTAAAAGCGAGCCGAAACCTTCTTTGAAAATGTTTTCGCCATTAAGTGACAACGCACCCATGGTTAAGCCATGGTAGCCGTGTTCACAGAAAACGATTTTGTCGCGTTTTGTGGTGAAACGTGCAAATTTAATTGCGGCTTCAACCGCTTCTGTACCTGAATTACAGAAAAACATTTTGGTTAAATTTTCGTGTGTCGTTTTGAGAATTTCTTTTGCGAGTAGGCCGCTTAAGATTGACACATCAAGTTGAACCAAATTCGGTAATTCTAATGTGAGCGTTTCTTTGAGTGCTTCAATGACGGTTGGGTGATTTCGCCCAATGGCAAATACACCAAAGCCGCTGAGTAAGTCGAGATATTCGGTGCCTTCTTGGTCGTAGAGATATTGTCCGACCGCTTTTTTGTAGTGGCGGTCATAACCAATGGTTTTTAAAACACGCACCATTTGATTATTTAAAAATTGTTCATGCAAATCGAATTTATCGTTGCTGTGTTCTGCTAAGAGGTTGGCAATTTTGAATGTCATGGTTTTTATAGTCCAAAATGGTTAGTGTTTAAATTGTTCTATTAATTCTTCAGTTGATAACACTTTATCGTACTGTGCTTTGTGTATTTCATTGATGGTTAAATCATTTTTAATACGCTTTAAAAACTCTTGAAAATCTGTGTTGATACAAAGTTTATTCATCGATTCCCAGTCTAAAGTGTCTTTTGATTTTGCTGGGTAAATAATTCTACTTGAATCTGGGTCGGTTGTGTCTAAATGAATAAGGCCAATTCCAAAGGACGTAGACAGTCGTTTTATTTCAAATAAAAAATCAGCATCTTCTGAAATTTCGGCTGCACATAAATAACCTTCGTGCGCCCATGAAGAATTTGAAACAGCTTGAAAAAAAGCTTCACGCAAATTCGTAAAATTCAATTCACGTTTCAATTCAAACGAATAAAGTCGAATATTCATTACACCAAGTGCTTGGCTTAATTCAATCGTATTTGTTGACCAACTCCCTATCGGAAAGCAACAGCCAACAATATCAGGATGAAGCCATTCGCCAAATTCTTTTTTACTGCTTTTAGAATGATTGATCGTTTTACAATAAACGTTTAAATAAAACTTGGCGAAATACACAAGCAAAGGATGCAAATCTTTTTCAAGATAGTTTTTTTCTTTTTTGATTGTAACTGTTTTAATTTCGACTTGTTCAAAATCAATGTTGTTGGTCAAATTAAGAAGGTAATAACGTCTAGGGCGATTACCCGTATAGCCAAAAATATCTCCAGCTTGACCGACTCTTGCGCTTAATGTTGCTTTTGGTGTTTTGCCGCTACTATTTAAATCTACAATATAATTTTTATCGGAAGCATAATCCCAAATTTCATCAATAGATAAAGGGCTTTTTACTTCTGTTAAAACTTTTTGAGCTAATTGTATAAATGTTAATGTTGTCATTTTAAACCCGCTTTCCACTCCAAGCAGGCAATACAATTAGCGAGCAAACTACCGTAAAAAATAATCCAATCGATAGTAGCAATCCCATACTTGCCATGCCTTGATGATGCGTGAACGATAAACTCGAAAAGCTGCATAGGGTTGTAATCGAGCTGAAAATAATGCCACGCGTGGTACTACTATGTAGCAAGTTTTCGTTTTCACTCAAATTAAAGTGTAAGCGGTGCATAATCAAAATACTGCTATCAATCCCCATGCCTAAAAGTAAGGGCAGGGCAATTACATTTGCAAAATTAAAGGGATTGTTGAGTAGAACACTTGTTGCGCCAGTTAATAGGGCAGCTAGCATTAATGGCGCAATCACGAGCGCCATGTGTTTAAAATGACGATAAATAGCCCAAAGTACTAATGTAATTGCCATAAATGCGCCACCAAAGGCTTGCAAAAAGGCTTTTACCACGGCGTCACCACCCGCTTCATTTGCGATAGGTAAACCAGATACCGCGTTATCGAGACTTTGAATTTGCGCGACAAATTCTTTCATGTTACTGTCGATATTTTGATCTTTTGCCGGTGAGATAAAAACTTTATAAAGACCTTCACTGCTCACCCAATGCGAGCGGATTTCTTCGGGAATGTCTTTTAACTCAAACTCGCTAGCAGTTAAACTCGTTCGCAAACGCTCAAGTGTATATGGTAGAAGACCTAAAACATTTTTTTCAAGTTGCGCACAACTGTTTGGCTCATTAGCGTGTGTATCCAAGAAAATTTGAATATGACTTTGTAGTTTTTCAAGTGTTTCGATTGGTGCATTTTGTGTTTTAGATTCAATGGCAGTTTTCAGTTTTTCATTGAACTTAATCAATGCGTCATGTTGCTGATGATTTTCTGGTAAAGCGACATTGAAATTCTCAAGTTGATTCCCCAACATTAAATTCAAATCGTCAATAATGGCGATTTTTTCTGCTTGATTTTCAGCCACAAAACTTTGTAATGTGATGGCTTCATGCACGGCTGGCAAGGTTTTCATTTTAGTGGCTAAGGCTTTTGCATCATCCAAATTGGTTGCTAAACCCGATACGGCAAAAGGCGATTCATTTTTAGATTTGAGTAATTCTTTAATCGTTGAAACAGACTCACTATTTGGATCACGCAAATTAATGGGGTTTGCATCAAAGGTTAAATTGGTTAAGACAGCGCATGAGCCAATAGCCAATAAAATGGATACGATGCGAATATGTTTTGAATAATGAAACGGAAACGTCACAATAAATTGCGGTGCAAAAGCCGATTTAATGGGCTTTGGATTATTCACCGGTAGAATGCAGAAAAGCGCAGGCAGGACGGTCAGTGAAATAATCAACCCAATAAAAATGCCGCCGCCCGAAATAATCCCTAATTCCGAAACACCCGCATAATCGGTAGGAATAAACGCTAAAAATCCCAATGCCGTTGTTAATGCACACAAAAATAACGATGATCCCACGCCACTGATGCTGTGATGAATCGCTTCAAGATTGCTGTAACCACGGGTTTTACGTTCGCGATAATACAAACAAATATGCACGGCGTAATCGACACCAAGACCGATATAGAGCGTGGCAAAGGCAATGGAAATCACATTTAAGTGGCCGACCGTAATGGTTGCAAAACCAGCAGTCAAAATCAACCCCATGATTAATACAATATACGTAATGACGAGCAAACGCAGCGAATGAAAACCAATCCATTGCACGACAAACACCAGAATCAGAGAGGAGATACCAGCGAGTGTCGCACCATTTGTCACGCTTTCGAGTTCTTCATGTTCAAGTGCACTTTCGCCAGTAATACGGACACGCACATTTGGATTATTTTGCATGACCTGATTCGCAATTTCATGCCCAGCGGCTTGCGCTGCATCGACAGGTAACATTTCATCAAAATGGACGATAGGTTTAGCCACAATGAGTACGCGTTTTGCGTCGTCGTTGAGTTTATTATTTGCGAGTAAGGTTTGCCACGATAGCGCTTGATTTTTATTATCAAGTTGCGCATTGATAGTATTGTCAACAGCAAGCAACAGCGGATTTAAATCCATGGGCAATGCTTGTTGTTTTTCGCTTAAGGCTTGCCCAATGATGTCAAATAAACCATCAAGTGAATAATTTTGCGCTAAATGTCCAATAAAAGGTTGAGCGTTTGTGAGCTGCTCTGCAACGGTGTTTAAATCGGGTGTGTCTAAATAAAGTAATGCTTGCTTACGAAAAAAATCGTTATCCGTTGGTATATAGGAAGATGAAAAACGATCTTGTCTTTCATGCAGTAAACTCACTAATTGTGTGGCACTTTGAGAGGCTTCTTCGGGTGAGTTCGCATCAATGACAAATAGCGTTGTGTAAGCATCTTGTGGGAAAGCTTCGTCTATATGGCGTTGATTTTTCTGAAAAGGCAAATCAGGCGAAAGCATTTCAGCGGTGTTGGTGTTCACGGCTAAATGTTCATAAACGTAGTAACTTGTGCCTATGCAAAGCAATAGTGCAAAAGTAACGACGATCCATGGAAAAGTAACAATTTGTTGGTTGCACCAAAATTTCAGGCGCGAAAAAAAAGGCGTGGTATGCTTCATTAGGTATAAAAGGCAATCAAAAGGGAAAACGACTGCTGACAATTATATCAGTCAGACGCAGACTGAAACGCAATGATTTGGGGTAATTGCTCTGCAACAGTGGATAATTTTTGTTTCGCTATATGGAAATATTGCCCAATTTGAATTAAATGTGGAATTTCCTTTGGATTTCGTGCGAGAGATAAAATGATTTTTGAAATTTCAATTTCTCCTTCGTCGTTTAATGCGCGAGAAATAGCGACAGGTAAATCCATGGTTGATGGGTCAGCAATGGCGCGTATTGCGATAAACGGTAGCGCGAAGTGTTGAGCAACTTGGGCAATAGCATGACTTTCCATGTCGATGGCAAGAGCGCCTGTTTTTTCAAAGATAGCTTGTTTTTCTTGCGCAGTTGAAATGACATCTTTACTGTTAAGTAATGCGCCTTTATAAACAGCAACGCTCGAACCTAAAATATTTTTTGCGTATTGATGCCAAGTCGCGTTGACAGGCGTTAGTGTTCCATCACTGTCAAGTAAGCTATCTGCCAACACTAAATCGCCCATTTTAAGTTCATGACTTAACGCGCCAGCACAACCCCAACTAATCAGTTGAGTTGCGCCTTTGTTTATAGCGAGTTCAGCCGCTTTTCGTGCGTTATGTGCTCCTGCGCCAGAGTAAATCAACATGACTTCGTCAGTTAAAAAAATAAATTTACCACGGCGCATACTGCGTTCCCAAAGGGCATCCGGCAATGTTTTTAGTGTACTAAGCTCTTCAGCGAGGGCAACAATAATTCCTGTTATCACTTTTTATCCAATTCATTACGATAGCGAGCAAGTGCCCACAAAGGGAAAAATTTATCGTAACCATGATATTTCAAATAGAACACTTTTGGAAATCCTGGTGCAGTGAAACATTTATCATTCCATACACCATCTGCTTTTTGGGTGCGCAAAATAAAGTCAATTCCTGCCTTAGTTTCTGCGCTATGTGCTTCACCTGCCGCACATAATGCGAGTACTGCCCATGCCGTTTGAAATGCAGTGCTAAAGTGATATTTCGCACTAAAACTGGTGTCGTGATAACTGTAATTATCTTCACCCCAACCGCCATCAGCGCGTTGAACGCTTTTTAGCCATGTTGTCGCTTTTGTGTACATGGCATCTTTTTTTGGCAGATTGGTTTGCTCAAGTGCAAGCAAAACTGACCATGTTCCGTAGACATAATTTGTCCCCCAACGTCCAAACCATGAGCCATCAGGTTCTTGTTCAGTGCGTAAATAGTCAATAGTACGCGTCAAGGCGTCAGCATATTCAGGATGATTTTTCACTACTTTGCCCATTAACATGGCACAACGCGCGCTGACATCCGATGTCGGTGGGTCGAGTAATGCGCCGTGATCTGCAAACGGTATTTCGTTTAAGTAATAATAGGTATTATCAACATCAAATGCGCCATAACCCCCATTTTTCGATTGCATCTCCGCTATCCAACGTGTGGCTTGATCAACAGAATCATTAAGTTCTGCAGCATTTTCAGCTTCAGTCATCGCAAAGGCAACGACTGCTGTATCGTCTACGTCGGGATAATGTGGATTATTAAACTGGAATGCCCAGCCTCCGCCTTTGACATTCGGGCGTGAAATTTGCCAATCTCCGGGTTCATCGAGTAATTGTTTAGATTTTAACCAAGTATAAGCATTCGCTAAACTATCGCTAGTGGTTTTAGTTGGCGTGCTTTTTTGCACTTCTTGCAACGCAAGGATGGATAAACCCGTATCCCAAACAGGTGACAAACATGGTTGGCAGTACGCGTCGTTTTCGCTGATCACGAGTAATTTATCAATGGCTTTGCGAGCAGTCACGACTAATTCATGGTTTTTATCATAGCCAAGCAATAGAAGTGCTTCATACGAATAAAGCATAGCAGGGAAAATAGCGCCTAGACCGTCTTCACCATTCATACGTTCAACAAACCAATCATGTGCTTTTTGAATGGCCAATTCATGCGCTTTTTTAGGAATCAAAGGACGTGTGATGTGGCCTAATCTATCCAGTCCTAAAAAAACTTTGTTTAGTAGTGTGCGCTCAGGAAAATAATGCTGCTCCTCATCAGGATGCGTCACAAACAATTCTAAGATATTTATTTTATGCGGATTTTTTGCCCTGGCTTTTAGTGTATATAAAATAAACAATGGAATCATCACTGTGCGTGACCAATACGACACTTTGTCGATATGAAACGGAAACCATTTAGGCAGTAGCATGATTTCAACAGGAATATAAGGTACTCCACGCCATGGAAGTTGCTCAAAAATGGCTAGTGTTATGCGTGTGAAAACGTTTGCTTTCGCGGCGCCTCCTTGACTTAAAATCCACTCGCGCAGTTTTGTCATGTGTGGCACATGAATAGCATCGCCCGCCATTTTTAGCGCATAATACACTTTTACTGAGCAGCTAATTTCGCCTAGTCCACCGGTGTAAAGAGGATAGCTTCCATCCTCATTTTGACGTGAACGTAAATAAACCGCAATTTTAGCTTGCAGATTTTCGTCTATATCATCAAGGTAATGCATCATCATGATATATTCAGAAGTAATGGTGCAATCCGCTTCCAGTTCAAATACCCAGTAGCCTTGCGAATCTTGTAAGTCTAATAGGGCGCTTTGAGCTTGTGAGATGGCTTTATCTAAACTGAATGCTTTTGAATGAATAGCTGTGGAAGAGCTTTCATTATTTTCGCTGCCGCTGGTGTTTGGTGTGTCTTTAAACATGACTGTCGTCCTTAAAAATCACTGATTTTTTTATATGTCCAATCATGCGACACAAGTCCACGACTGGCGATGTTAAAAAGTGCAGTCAACAAAAAGTCACTGCGTACCGTTAAATTTGTCGCAACAATGGTTGCTTTGACGCTATTGCGTGTAATTTTTGCTTGTTCGGATACGTTAAAATCTAAATTACTTTTAATTTTTCTTAGCGTCAAAATAGCCATGCCCAGTGCCCACAAACAAAACTTTCGAATACCTGTTTCATGTGGCGGAATTAAGAGTGTATAGCGAAGTGCATTGTGAAGATGCCCTTGTGCGATACTAATTAAATGTTCTAATCCTCTACTGAAAGCTTCATCGTTTGTTTCAGGCGATAGATTTTTTAATTCAAAACCGGTTTCGGTAAAAATATCTTGTGGCAACCAACATACACCACGCTGCGCATCATCCCAAATATCTTTCAAAATATTGGTCATTTGTAGACCTTGCCCAAATGAAACAGACAGTTCTAATAATTGTGTTTCACGTGCTGCCATTTCTGGCGAGTAATGACAAAATAATTTAGCGAGCATTTCACCCACGCAGCCCGCAACGTAGTAACAATAATTATCCATATCCGCAAGCGTTGCTAGTCCATTATGCAAATTTTGAGCCTGAAAAATAGGCATGCCTTTTGCCATCGTATTGACACATTGTATTAATGCCAAAACTTGCGTTGATTCAAAACTATGTGTGATTTGAATCACGCGGGGCAGTACATGAATTAATTGATGTTCTGCAGGAATGGTTTGATCAGAAAGCAATGGCGCAAGTTCAATAGCAAAAAATTCAGCGTTTTGCCCCGTTGTGACAACGTCAATAAATTCACTACAAAAATACTTTTTTTGTTCAGCGGATAGAGATACTTCATCTTCGATAGTATCTACAATACGGCAGAGTAAATACGCATTAGCTACAACACTACATAGAGCTTTAGGGAGTTGAGGGATAGTGAGTGCAAAAGTCCGAGAAACACCATCGAGTAACAATGCTTGAAATTGGTCATCAGATAATTCGTGCAGCGATTTTGAATTTTCTAAAGCAGTTTGAGTTTCATGGGTCATAGATTTTGTAGATAAGATTTGTATTTAAGAGAATGAAAAATAATTTTATAGGGTAATAATAGACTTTTTGTCGGGGATTTGCAAAGCAATGTTGTTTTGTTGTCAATGTACAAAAGCGACTTTTTTGTAAAACTGATTTACTGCAAAAACAGGGACTTATTTAATTAAATTAAGTTAATACAAGATAATTTTAGGCAAATACTGGAGTCAGGTGCTAAAAGAGAGTATTCTAGTGGAAAAATCCGATAAGCGTATGAAAGCATTTATCTTTTTATAACATGCTGATTTTTAAGTTAGATTTATTGTTGTTTTATAGCGACATTGTTGTTTTGCGCTATAATGTATTCTATTTTTTGGAGAAATTTTTTATGGGTGTGCCGTTACGTCAGCAGTTAGCTGTTGCGAGTTATTTAATCAAGCAAAAAATTGGGGGCGTTAAAAAGTACCCGCTCGTACTGATGCTTGAGCCTTTATTTCGGTGTAATTTAGAATGCGCGGGATGTGGTAAAATTGATTATCCTGATGATATTCTCGATAAGCGTTTGTCGTTTGAAGAATGCATGCAAGCTGTTGATGAGTGCGGCGCTCCGATGGTGTCCATTCCAGGTGGTGAGCCACTCATTCACAAAGAAATGCCCCAAATAGTGGCAGGTTTAATTGCTCGCAAAAAATTTGTTTATTTATGTACTAATGCGCTTTTGCTCAAAAAGCGTATAGATGATTACACGCCATCCCCCTATTTAACGTTTTCTATTCATTTAGATGGAATGCAAGAAAGGCACGATACGTCAGTATGTCAAGAAGGTGTTTTTGATCGCGCTGTAGAGGCGATTAAATTAGCGTTGGGTAAAGGTTTTCGTGTGACGATTAACTGCACACTTTTTCAAGGTGAAACTGCGCCAGAAGTGGCAGAGTTTTTAGATTACGCCATGGAGTTGGGTGTTGAGGGTGTGACGATTGCTCCAGGTTTTAGTTATGAACACGCACCACAGCAAGACGTTTTTATCAAAGGAAATGACATTAAAGAACTTTTCCGTGGTATTTTCAGAATTGGCAAAAATCGTAAGTGGAAATTGAATCACTCGTCACTTTATTTAGATTTTCTTGCCGGTAATCAAGATTACAACTGCACACCTTGGGGAAATCCAACGCGTAACGTTTTTGGCTGGCAAAAACCCTGTTATTTACTGGCTGATGAAGGTTATGCCGCTTCATTTAATGAGTTGCTTGAAACAACGCCTTGGGAAAAATACGGCAATGTGAATAATCCTAAATGTGCTAGCTGTATGGCGCATTGTGGCTATGAAGCGACGGCTGTTGAAGATATGCTAAAAAATCCACTTAAAGGGCTTTTGACGGCCATTCGTGGCGTGAAAACCGAGGGTGACATGGTGAGTATTCCTACTCCAGTAGCACCTCAAACGTCATCGCTCGCAGGAATTCCCATTAAAGTGGAATCAACGCACTAGAATCTAGGGTAAGGAACTTGTGATGCGGTTGAAAAGATTAGCCATTCTCACTTTATCATTGAGCAGTTTGTCTGCAACGTCGGCTTTTTCGCAAGAAGAAAGCGCGACGGCGCGGCAAATTATTGATAAATTTCAAACCGAGTTAATTCATGTCATGAAAGATGGTAAAAAACTGGGTTATGCCGGGCGTTATGAAAAACT
>Ga0114962_10002943_pt1 | contig 13947 bp, 23 predicted proteins | sample C_130820_MF_Meta_FD_87017 | JGI IMG/M metagenome (GOLD analysis project Ga0114962, IMG submission 87017) | Freshwater microbial communities from Lake Croche, Canada to study carbon cycling - C_130820_MF_MetaG | ecosystem: Environmental > Aquatic > Freshwater > Lake | place: Lake Croche, Canada... | reverse complement strand
AACACCGTAAATCCAAACGGTATCACCTACACTATATTTTTTCTTAACAGTCATAATTTATCAAGCCGGAGCCTGCTCTTTGCTTTTAACGTCAAGAAGATCTTTTACAAATTTGATAGCCTTGCGATCGGTATCATAAACATATTCTTGATCTTCATCGTCGTCACTACGCAAAGTAACGATAACACCGTTTTTAACTTTGCGTATTTCAATAGATTCAAACATAGGAATCCTTTCTTTAGTTACTGTGGCACACTTAAATTATAGTTAAAGTGGAAGATACCGATATGTGCAATTTCACGACTAAGTTCTTGATCACACCATAACTGATAACCTGCTTTTTGTGCTTGTTGGCAGAAGAAAATATCTTCGCCGATTTCAAGATTCAAATGTGGAATGTACTCTTGCAAGTAATGTGGTTGTGGAATCTTTTCATAGACTTCACGTTTGCACAATACCATACCATGTGGTAATACATCAATTAGTTCCATAGCTGGACTATTGTCTGTAGTTTGGAATTCTTGGAATTGACCAGCACCACCCATCATGCCTGTAAAGTTAGGATTGGGGAAACGACGACGACGATAGTTAGCACCAACAATAGGTACATTACGAGACAATAATCGCATAGGAGCATCAATAGGGAATTTCATATCGCTATCAACCCACCAAATATAATCAAAGTCTGATTTCATAAAAATATCAACAAGATTACGACGAGCAATGGTAATTACTGATCCAATGTTAAATGCACAGTTGATCTTAATACCATTAGCAACCATATTAGCACAAGCCATGGCAAGATGTTGTGCAAACTCTGCATTAACCATTTCCATTGCAGGAACAGCAACCATAATGCTTGGACGTTGTCCTGGGGGCATTTGTGGTCTATTAGCCGGGGATGGCTGTCCCTGATTCATAAATGATCTTGGCATATTACCAGCTGCATTTGCAATTGCATTTGCAACAGGTGGGCGACTTGGAATGTTTAATTTACCTTTTTTCATTTTTTTCCTTATATGTTATTAGGTTTTATCTTGGAGCAAACTCTTGTTGAAGTTTAATGTTATCAAAAAACTCTTTTTTAGTACCGGTATCATCTTTAAATGAACCTTTAAGCACAGTAGTTTGTGTTAAAGAACTATGTGCCATAATACCGCGATTCTCACAGCACCCGTGTGTTGCTTGTATATAGACAGCTACATTTTCACTACCAGTAGCAGACATAATTTCACGGGCTATATCATTACATAATTCTTCTTGCAAAGTACCCCTGCGGGCACACCACTGTGCAATTCGAGTATACTTACTTAATCCTATAAGTTTCTGTGCGGCCAATATTCCGATATAGGCTACACCACTAACAGGTTGATGATGATGACTGCACATTGATTTAAGTTCGCTTCGAACTACTAGCATTCCGTCATAACGATCATCACTATCATTTGGAAATGCAGTAGCATCGGGTGCAGGTTCATATCTGCCTGCCATGATTTCATTGAAATACATCTTAGCAAGTCGTCTTGCTGTGCCTTTACTGTTTGGATCATTTTCACGATCAATAAGCAATGTATCTAATACCGTCTCAAATGCTGTTGTTGCTTCGTTAAGCAAATGTTCTTTATCTGATTCTGTAATATAGTCGCTGATATTATCACCGGCCCAAAATCTTTTACCATCTAGACGCATACGGCTACGCAATGCCTCGCTCAAATACTTGCCAGGGCTATCTTTTTTAGCAAATAGTTTATGACTATCTACAGGTACATATTCTTGATCTGTAGTTCCAGTCGTTAATAATGGATCTGGTTTAAATACTCTTTTATGTTCGTCTGTCAATTATATTCTCCGATATAGCTATAATACACGATTATTTAGATTATGTCAACCTAAGCAGTGTATTTTTCTTTACTGCTGCATCCAAGACGTTCATTACCACACCCTTTTGTTCAGCATACTTGAGTAATGCACTGGTGTCTTTGGGGAAACATGCGCCGCCAAATCCATAAGCACCATCGGGTCCAGGCACCTGCATATGGCTAGATCCAATTCTTGTATCTTTCATAACCATATAGGCAACACTATTATAATCTACACCAGTCTTTGAACATAAGGCCTCGAGTTCGTTCATAAACACAACTTTAGTGGCCATAAATGTATTGATAGCATATTTGGCCATTGCTGCTTCGGCAATTGTACATAACGTAACTGATTTTAAACTACGTTGAGATAATCGTATAATACGTTCTGCTTCTTTTCTGTATGCAGCCACTCTGCCACCGACAAAGGCAAACTCACCATTTAAATAATCTTGAGCAGCTTTGGCAGCGGTGAGAAATTCTGGAGCATGTATTAGATTAGGATATATTATATTCATGGACTCATACCAATCAGCAGGTGCTGTACATTTGCTAATAATAACACCTGTATATCCACGACTGTGTAAATCATGTAGTATTCCTTCCAATATGCTGATATCACATGTACCATCATCATCTTGGGGAGTTGGTACGCATACAAAGATACCACTACAAGACATTAGATCTTGATATGTAGCATTATGTCCTTTGGCAGGATCCATAACAAAGAGTTCTGCTTCTATTTCTAAAGCATTCCCAATGTCACTGCCTACGAAGCCATAGCCAATTATTCCAATTTTTTCCATATTATCGTTTTTGAAGATTAGTTTAGCACCACCCACGGTACCTGGCATGTTTATATACATGCAACAATTATAGCATACTATTTAACCTAGATCAATAGCAGATCCAATCTTTATTGCGATAGGGTTTACCAATTACAGCATTTGGAAGATATTGTAAAACTTTCTTTTTTACTTTTTTAATAATTGGATGGTTGTGATCATGATCGAATGCTTTGAGATACATAAACCATTCATCGTATCTTACTCGTTTTTTTCTTTGATCAATATTTAAATGACGTACAACATCATTAGTGCTCTCATATTTGTCTATTAAATCACATGCAATATTAAAACCATATGCATCAATTTCATCACTATTGCCCAAATAACTTTGTTCTTCTCGTTTAGATGCTCTACGTGCTGTACTTGGATAGTCTGGGAGGTCTTTAAATTCACGTCTTCGGAATTGTCTCATATGTATAATTTCATGCAAAATAGTATCTGCAATTACTAAACATATTCTATAAAATTTACGGGTATTAAGTTTTAAATATTCATCAGTTGGGTTGTATAGTAATGAAACTTCTATACATGTTTTATTGTATTGATCATATTCACTATAATAACATCCTCCAATCATAACCGAATTGGAATCTGTCTTATTGTATCGTGTTTTAGTTACACGTAATGGCAAATATTTCTTTAAATGTCTATATAACATACCATGGAATTGATCAACAGTTAGACGTTGATTTACTACTTTTGGACCTATCATCCAAATAAAACCAGCAATACCATGTCGATCTAATGATGACCAATCAAAATCTAATCTATCTACCATAGACGTCCTTTGTAGTACTAGATATTTATTTTTAATTTTCTAATACACCGACAAAATGTAGTCTAGGAGATTCGGAACAATTGATAAAAGTATGAGGTATTCTTGTTTCTACTCTATAAATGCCACCCGTTGTTAAATTAACGGGTTTAGTATGTTTAAAAACAAAATAGCAATCTGAATTGGTAATTAATGGTATATGTAATCTAGGAGTTTGATCCTGATGCATTGAATAGCAAGCATATGGATTAACCCACATTAGCCGTGATCTTGTTAAATTGTATTCATTTATAATTTTTTCAAATTCTGTATCTTTAAACGCCGAATTTAAATTATTGTATATCAAATCGTTATCAACATGCTTACCCACAGCACTGGTCCATTGATCATCACCAATTCTATATTGTAGTCCAGTTTGTTTTCCTTTATACCCATATTCAGTCCATATAATACTTGATTCTATTTTGGAATAGCAATCTAATAACGTGCTTATATCGATGTCTCTTAATAATTTTACAATCATGCAAATATTTATAGAAACATATATACGTAATCAATATAAACAAAAGGTAATATTATAGCCTATAAATATTAAAATAATGATGCTGATCAATGAAAATACATGCTATAAACGACTTGTCTAACAAATATGTAATTGAACTTCTTAAAAAGAATTTACAAGCAGTAACACAATCCACGTTGATTAAAAATTATCATCCTAATTATGATACTACTCCTGGCAATTTATTTTTAATACTTGCTCAGGGAAGATATAAAAATGGTAATTATTTTGTAGTAGAAGATGATAATGGCAAATATGTGTGTAGTGCTGGATGGAATGAATACGAAGATGTTGCCTTGTTATTAACAAGAGCTTACATTAAAGAAACTCATAGACGGAAGTATTTTTTATCAAAATTTTTACTCCCATTAATGTTTGAAGAAACAACCAAATACAACAAACTTTGGATAACATGCAATGAATATAATAAACCAATATATCATGCATTTGAAAGAATGGCAGAAGGCAAATCTGTAGGATTATTTGATCAGTGGCCCGATACATATAAAAAATTTAAACCAATTGGTGTTAAGATGGTCTATAATACTGAGCAATACGTAGCTGAATATAATAAAAATGAACTATACGCAAAATAATCATTTATATTACACAATAGGTGGCAGAAAATTTGGTCATCGTATAACCCCCTACGAGCAATATAAAGTTCATGCAGGTAAGATAGATCCGGTAGTATATAAAAATAGCTCATGGAGAAATGAACTTGTAAAAACTGCAGATTCTGTATATCAAGAATACGGAAAAGATTTGATATTATTTTTAAGTGGTGGTACCGATAGTGAAATTGTATTAAGAAACTTTTTAGAAATAGGTGTTAAACCTAGATGTGTTATTATTAAATTTGCTAATGATTACAATTTACCTGATGTTCTTGAAGGAATTGAGATTGCAAAACAATTAGATGTTAAATTAGATGTTATTGATTTTGATGTAAAGGATTTTTATAAATCTGGACAAGCATTAGAGTTTTCAAAACAAATAGATTGTACTCAAATAACGTATCTAATGGTTTATTATCATATAATGAAATTTAATTCTCCGGCAGTGATGGGAGGCGAAATGTTATTAAGCAGGCATGTAAGTCAAACTGATACATTTTGGTATCATTGTTTTAGAGAAAACGAAGATGCTAGTGCTATGAGATTTTCTGAAAAATTTAATATACCAATTGTTAATGAATGGTTTAGTTATACACCTGAGATGATGCTTTACTATTTGGAAAACTTAGATATACAGAAATTAATGTCTAACAGATTTAATTACAAATTAACTTCTGTAAGTAGTAAAAATTCAATACTTTCAAAATTATATCCTGAAATTAAAATGAGAAAAAAAACAACCGGTTTTGAACGATTAATGGGATTTAATAGTGATACCTATCGACAATTAAGAACACATCAGATCAGCAGATTAACACCCTGTCTCAACGGTATATCTATAGAACACTTATTATTAAACCTTAAGGGCAAATAATGCAAATTACAAAACTAACATTATCACATGCTGAATCAGTTAAATCTCTATTCTATTTAAAAAAATATATGGGAGTAGATAATTTTGATCAAGGTGATCCTACATTCCAAGATAGACTTTATGAAATATTTTGTGACAATTATCTATCAGATATAGAAAACTTTCATGCTTACGGAGCCATTGATGAAAATAATAAAGTACATGCATTGATCAGTTTTTATGTTAGCTGTGAAGAACCTAGTTGGTATTTTACCATATATCGTAGTGATGGAAATAATAATCTATTAAAACCTATATTGGATGAAATTATAAAATTTAATGAGGATAACGGTAGATTAAAATTTTATACACTTGTAAATAAAGAACATTCTAAACTGCTTAGACGATTTACATGGAGTAAATACAATTCTGAACGATATGGTTATTTTGATGAATTTATAGTTCCCAGCCTACATAAATGTTTTTATAATAACCCGTGGGATCTATTATATAAAAGAACACTTATCCCCACTGATACTGTTGTTAGATGCAATTATCTAAAACAAGAATATAGAACTAATTTGCCAATAGGAGGTAATATATGAAATGGACTAAAACAATTTCGAAATCATTTTGGTTTCAATTTCTCCCTAGTATGATTTTAGGAACTATTACTATAGCACTTTTAGTATTAGGGATCATTCCTGTATATTATCTTATTGCAACATTTATCATGTGGATTCTTGCATGTGGTCTCGGTGTTGCAGTGGGATATCATCGAGTGTTTAGTCACAAAACACATACATTGCCTAAATGGAAAGAAAATATAATATTATTTTTTGCTACATTTGCAGGACAAGGTGCAAGCATTTTTTGGGTAGCATTGCATAGGGGATATCATCATCCTCATACAGATACAGAAAAGGATATTCATAGTCCTGTTGTATATGGAAAGTATCAGGCGTTTGTGGGGTGGTACCATAAAATTACAGAAGCAACAAATACTATTAATATAAAATATGCTGTTGATTTATTAAGAAAGACAAATCATGTTTGGTTCCATAAACATCATTTAAAAATACTTTGGGGAATACCATTTTTAATTGCACTAATAGATTGGAAATTAGCACTAACAGCATTTTGCTTAGTAACTATGATTGGCTCTCTTCAAGATAACTTAGTTAATGTATTTGGACATTACAAAGGGCTAATGGGATATAGAAATTTTGATACAAATGACAATAGTCAAAATAATTTAATATTTGGATATTTTGCATGGGGACAAGGATGGCACAACAACCATCATTATAGCCCAGCATCATACGATTTTGGAAAAGGTACTAGTGGTAAATGGTGGGAGTGGGATCCTTGTAATATTTTTAAAATATTTTTAAAATGAGTATATTTAAATTATTAGAACCTTCTGAATATCCGTTGTATATAACTCATGTTCAGGCAAATTTTAAAAATTCTAGAATGGATGATCCTGACCTAATGGAAAAAGTTAATGACATTTACCGAGAACCCTTATTAAAGGTATTTGTATCAATGGATGAAAATTCTAATATAAAGGCATCTATCCTAACAAAGAAAAAATCATACTGTCCAGAATATAACATAGTAAATTACAGGACCACCGGCGACAGATATTTTAAAAAACAAGATATGCTAGATCTGTTTAAATTTGTATTTGATTACTATGAAAATATTGGATACTATAGATGGCTATTACTTAGACCTATAAACTTATTAGGTCGATATTTTAATGGATTGGGCAAAGACCATCCATTTGACAAATACGAAACAGCTATAGAATATGCTCCTGTAGTTTATAACAACCCTGATTTTTTCCTTCATAGATTATTAAAAGGAATACCAAAAGCTGCTTCTCCGAATGATTATATTTTAATAGTTGGGTTTTGCAAACAAGAACATAGAAAATTATTCACTAACTTAAATTTTATCTAATTAAACTACTACATAAATAGTAATATGTACACCAGAATTGAAAATATTAAAAGCAAAACAGACACCTTTGTTGCCTTTAGAGATCTTTTAGATGCTGAACAATCTAAAATGTTTACCTATTTGGTTGAAGAAAAACTTTTAAGAACCTCGTTATTTTATGAAAGATCTAAATCTAAAGATGTAGAAATAGTTAATTTTTCAATATGGGAATCGAGAAAAGCATACGAGACTGCTAAATTAGATCTCGAAACAGAATTAAAAAATAATAATTTTATTATGACACCGGATGAATATTATGCAAATCCTGACACCTTTATTATAACACTTGACGAAACATGCGATGATGATGAATAGTAGAAAACTTTTATTAATTTTACAGATTCTAATTCATTGTGGATTTTTTGCAGGTTTATTTTTTGTAAATGTGTATTGGGCAATTTTTACAATATTAATTTGTTATATTATATTTGTTGGAGCATGTGGTACAGTACTGTTTCATAGAGTCATAACACATAAAAATAAAATAAATCCATTAATAGAAAAAATATTACTAGTATTATCTACGATAGGTGTATCTGGATCTGCTATAGGATGGGCAGGTACTCATAGAATGCATCATAGGTTTAGCGACACTCTGAAAGATCCTCATAGTCCTCAACATTCTGGAATAATAAAAACTTATTGGTATAGTAGTGGTGGTCCAGAAATCATTAGATATGTACCCGATCTCCTTCGTAAGCCGTTGTATCTGTTTCAACACCGTTATTATTTTCAATTATTATTAACTTTCCACGCTATTGTACTTTTAACATGTCCTCTTATCTGGTATTGGTCAATATGTATTGTTCCTGCATTTTTAATGTGGTTTGCTGGTAGTACTGTAAATTGTCTAGGACATGATGATAATGGTCCTATAAATAGCGATATAATGGGATTATTATTTGCAGGGGAGGGTTGGCACAAGAATCATCATGACAATCCTTCTAATCCTAACTTTAACAACAAATACGATCTAGGTAATTTAATATATAAAATGATTAAGGAATAATATGGTAAAATTAAAACATAAATTACCGACATTCAGCATTATAGATCATTTATCTTTAAACGAACAGACGTTAAACGATCTAGTTAAAGTTACACAGGATTTAGAAACTAAATTTGTATCGGTGTTAGAATCTAACAAAAAATTGTGCAGTGTTAATCATGATCTTACTAAATCAGTTTATGATAATTTCTTTCAAATAAGTTTAACTGAGTCAGAATTTAATGTAGATAATGTTGATATTGATAATTGCGAAAATGGATATAACACATTTCATCAAAGTGGAAAGCTAACAGGTGTTAAGCAAAAGAAAATATTGGCTGAAACAAGCGGATCATTTTTAAATGAAAATGAATACAATAAAATGACAGAATATTTTGATTTATATCATGAGTTATTTTCTGAAATATTGTCTAAATTTAAAAGTAAGCCTACTAGGGTTAGACTAGTTAAGCTCAAAGCAGGGACTAGTATTTCTCCTCACATAGATTATGATCCTAGTTATGCTGTTCGAATTATAATTCCTATTATTGCCAAACCAGACTGTGTAAATCTATTTTGGGTTAAGAATAATGTTGAATCTACAATATTCGAACCTGGTAAAGCATATTTCCTTAATACAGGATATAAACATGCTGTAATGAATTTTAGTAATCAAGACAGATACACCTTTATGGTATCAGTAAATGGTACCAAAGATGTTGAACATTTAATTACTTAAACATAAAAGTATATCTATGCAATACTCGTTTTGCTAAAATATCTGGATCGTCTTGATCTCGTTTATGTAATGTAAGTTTTTGATCCATTAAGATAATATCTCCTGGTTCCCACCAGTGTTGATATATGTATTTGTCTTGAATGCATAGGCCTTTAAGATCGTTTAGCAATGCAGGATCTGATTTAAAAGAACATCCATTATTAAAATGAAAGAATAATCCTGTTTTTGTACCTGATATATTTTTGTTTAATAAAGGCATTTGATATTCCAACTTTTTAAAAATTTTTAAATGTCCTTCAATCATAGCTCTATGTTGATCTTCTGGTAATCCTTCTGCCCATATTTCTGGAGTGTATTTAAAATCTCCAATTATTCCATGACATCGTTGTTTAAATTCATCTGTCATATCCTCATATACCTTAGTAGTATCTAAAAAACTAGTACTAGTTTCTAATACATCGGATATTCCTTGTAGTGCAACTCCAGCAGCATTATATGGGCTATTCATATTACTATGCCATGTTAATGTTCCTGATCCAAATATACCAGTATGTTGGGAACTGTTATCTTTCTTTTTTCCTGTAACACGCTGTACTGGAAACTCTTCTAATATGCCTTCCCACTGATCAGGTTGTATATCTCTTAGATCGGTATTAGGTATAGGGTTTGTTATATCTCTATTTTTATATTTCCATGTAGCAGTGGTCATATTCCCTATTCTACCTAATTTGGAAACCAATAAGGCATAATAATATGGATTTTTATATTCCTGATGTTTAATCAACACCACTAGTTCTTCAGTTAGTATATCTTTTATTTGTTTATATTCGATATCAGTTAATTGTGTAATATCTATATCTAAGATCTCTACCCCTATGTTGTTTAATTTTTTAATTTGCATACATAACCCTTATAAATATCTAGATGAACATCTCTACCAATATAATTATCTTAGGACATCCTAGAAGCGGCAGTTATTGGTTTCAAGAATGTTTGCCACAATACAACATGAATGAACTTTTTAATGTTAGAAACATTTCATCCGTAGAATTAGGAAACAATGAATTAATTTGTTCTGATTTCTCAATTAATGTTATTAATGATATAGATGAAATTTTTATTAAAGAACTGCGTAATAAATTATTTGAATCTGTACAGGTTCCTAAATCTATTAAATTTCATTGGTTCCAATTGGATAAATGGAATAGAGATTGGATAATGTCGCAAAAGAATTCATCAATAGTGTTTATTGAAAGAAAAGATAAAATTATAGCATTTAAATCTTTATTAATTGCCAATCATTTAAAAAAATTTAAAGGTAAATTAGAAAAACAAAACATTACTATTGATTTAAAATCAGTACATGAATGTTATGCTGCTATATGGCAAGTAGATTCATTTATCGACACAATCAAACAAAAGTTTTTATATAAACATTTTTTTTATGAAGAGGCACTTTCGATATCTGAATCAATATGGTTTAATCCTAATAGGTGTAAAATTATAAAACAAAATAGCGTAGAACATGTAACAATAGATAATTGGGAAGAAATTATTAATGTATTAAAAATGGAAAACTGTGATGTTTCAAATAAACGAATTTTTTAAAATATATGATACTTCTGTGTCTAATGATATCAAACAAGATATAACAGAGTTCATTGATCAAATTTTTAAAGAATTGGATAAGTTTGGTGTAGAAAAATTCACAGTGATTATGGGAGATGTTGATCCTGTTACTGTAACAATTACAAATGATAAAAATAGAAAGATTAAAATATTAGCTGAAATACCAACAATTATGGGTATAGCAATTATTCAACAAACCGAAATATCCGAAGTTGCATATAGTGGCATTACATTAATTTACGTAAAGGGAAATGCAAAATGGCAAGAATCATTATCTGCTATTCCTTTATATTTTAAATTACCTATTGATCATTCTATAAACACTAGCAATGGAAGTTTATATTTGATTGTAACCAAAAACTTTGTAGGAAAATTATGGAATATACATACTGATAGTTTTGTAACCAAAGCTCACATAACACTTACAGAGTGCGATGAGGACTTTGTTTGGTTTCCTTCATCTACTGAAAAAGTTACTGAAAAGTTATTTGTAGATAAATTATATTTGTTTAACGTTAGAATACCACACACTGTTTATATAAATCAATATGTAAATAATATCCCCAGAATACATATTGTTGCAGACATTATTAATTCATATGAAAAACGATCAAATTAAAAGTTATAATGATGCAACCTTTAGGTTGAGTAATTTCCACAATGCTCCTTATAGTGAAATAAGAGATGTTGCACGTTCTATAAGTAAAAAAGCATTTGATAATATAGATGAATTTCCGTATCTATATTTTACAGCAGGCATAACTGAATCGTTAAATTTCTTAATACCACAACAGTCTATTACAATTTTAGATGGGGAATATAGATATGTAAAACTTTTTCCAACGGTTACAGAAAAAGAAACTAATTATAGATTTTTAAGTTATCCATTTTCAGGTAATGGTAAATTTATATCCATTCCAGAAGACAAACCTACAATATTAGATTGCTCTTACATATTTGCATCAGATATGAGCAATCAAAAAACAATTCCTGCTAATGTTAATAAAATTTTATTTGGACTTAGCAAGTCTCATAATCTAAGTGATCATCGTATAGGTTGGATTTTATCAAAAGAAAAAATTTCAAATTATCATATATTACAATATGAATTTGATTATTCAGTTAATGTAAATATATTTAACATCTTAAAACATGTTGAGTTGCATATACCTAATTTTTTATATATTAAGTATAAAGATGAACTATCAAAATTATTTTCTAAAAATAATGTTATTGAAAACAATACCAATCTTTTTGGTATTAAAGATGGTGTAAGGATTCCTTGGTATAAATTACTTTAATACTATTTGTTTATTTTCATTATTTGCCAGTTGTTACTAATACCCTTGACACCGTCGTTGTAGATTAATTCAACATTTCCCCAGAAACTTTCTCCACCGTCATGACTTAACTGTTGTTGGATCACAGTGGCTTCAAGTTTAAGCGGTGCAACCCAAACTTTATCTCCAGGTTTCCACATTGGACCATTTCCTTGATCATCGACTTGCTGAGTTATCATCATTTACTACTAACTCTATAATTTCGGCATCTTGTTTTTTAACAATATTGAGATAACCTGCTGGTTCTCTACTCATGTAACAATCTTCGTACTCGCGTACAAATGTTACAACTTCTCCGACCTTATCTCGGTACCACATCATTTGGTCACTACAGTTAAGTAATTTTAGAGCTTTCATTTTAAATTCCTACATAGTTGGGCCGTTGCCGTTCCTAAACCCAATCTCACCACCTTCTTCGATAATGCGTTTTTGTACATCCTCAAACAAGATAGGAGCAAAGTCTGTGTGCTCTACACATACACAATGATAGCGTGGATCAACAACTTTGGTTACAAATTCGCCACTAGCAGGCCCTGCCTTCATCACTCTGTTGGCATGCAGGTGTCCGTGAATATTTACACCGAATCTACCTAATGATTCCTCGTGGATGGGAATGTGGCTCAAGATCATGCCGTTCATCACGTGGTATGCACGTAATTCACGGAAGTACTTACGATACTCGTCATCTGGAAAGATATCGTGGTTACCTCGGATCAACACTTTGTCACCGTTCAACCTGGCCATGGTAGGCAAGGCCCGTCGGTTAATAACTACATCGCCCAAATGATAAACTTTGTCTTTGGGACCAACACGCTCGTTCCAGACCTTGACCATGGCTTCGTCCATTTCTTCGGGAGAGTCCCACGGACGCAATTTGGTCACACCGTCATTACGTGTGAAGTGACATACCCCTTTGTGTCCAAAATGTGTGTCACTGACTAAAAATACCGATGGCATTATACTCGCTCCTTTTTAACTCGGCCTATACGGCTTGATTTATTCCAATCATAGGCAACGCCGTCTGGGCACTTACCATCTTGTATGGAATCTACACCAAATATGCCGCATACTTCGAAGTCTGGACCTGTGATTGTTACAAACTCACCCCATTCTTGGGCAAAACGCATTGCTTGATCTAAGGCAACACATTCGTGAAGTTTGTTTCCTATCTTGTTTATTATTTTATACATGCCATTATTATAACACGGTTTTACCAGCTTGTCAAGTTAAACATACCAAATTTCATTAAATCCTTCTTCCAAAGTTGGTTCTTCCCAATTACTAATCATATTGTCGATAACATTTTTTGGAATATGTTTTCCAGGACGACCACTTAGCCGTACATCCAATTCATCACGTGGCGGTGTTCGAAATATCACAGCAATAGTATGGTACTCGGGCAACATGGCAAACTTTCGAGCACGACTTGCACGAGTAGTACTAGTTTGATCCCAAACAATATCCTGCCCTGCTTCACGGGCATGGACAACATCTCCGGCCATGTATTCCACGCATTTGGGCATGACCTCTTTAAAGACCTCACTATAGGTCTTACCCATGTTCTTGGCATATTCCTCAACATAACGATCTGTGCTGATGTATGCAGCTTCTTGCATCCATTCTTGGTCACAATGCCATGAACTTTTACCCGAACATGGCACTCCAACCAACATATACAATTTTGGCATTATTTAACTTTCACAATACGATATTTTGAATAAGGATAGTTT
>Ga0114962_10002941_pt1 | contig 13948 bp, 11 predicted proteins | sample C_130820_MF_Meta_FD_87017 | JGI IMG/M metagenome (GOLD analysis project Ga0114962, IMG submission 87017) | Freshwater microbial communities from Lake Croche, Canada to study carbon cycling - C_130820_MF_MetaG | ecosystem: Environmental > Aquatic > Freshwater > Lake | place: Lake Croche, Canada... | reverse complement strand
GTGGCGGTTCCGGTGGCAATGAAAGCGCTGCATTTTTCTTTTTGCGGTTTTGTCTCGTTATACGAAGAAATACTAATGTACGAATTCCATGCTAGGACGAAAGATAGAGGAACTTCGGCGCCTTTAGAGATGCCGGTTAACTCGCTGTAGAATTCCGGGTATCGTTTCTTGATGGTGGGTTTGATTTTTTCATTCACTATTTTCATAAACTCTTTTTTCGACATTTTCAAATCATATTTAATGAGAAAATCGAGAACCTTCATGGTTTTATGAAGTTCTCGTTTTAACAGATAACCGTGGGCGTATCCACGCTGAAAAGCGTTGCCGTGTATATGCAACACGATCCATCCTTGTTTTCTTTCGACGATTTTACCGGATATGGTTTTCTTGTTGTGGTTTTTATGGGTTGTGTTTTTACGTGTTGACGGGTTTTGGGAATGTTTTACAGTTTTCATATTGTATTATCATGTTATTATTTTTATTATCTATGTACAAAAATAATATTCAAGGTTAGTGGTGTGGGTTGGTGGTATGGGTTGGTGGCGCGTATCTACGACGGCTTCAGATACGAAGGCACGTAAGAGAACGGATTTACGTAACTAATAGGATTTTCAACAGAATTCAATGAAAAGAAGTAATCGAAATATTCTCCCCATGATCGCGTCGGTGTAAACATTTTCCCGACACTAAAATCCTGGAACCTGGTAGAAAGGTTATTGATAAACATCAACGCAATAAAACCAAACATCATGAAAAACGGGAAAATCACTAAAAACCAAGACCACGTCGGCGAAGCCTGGTCACAGATCAAATTCAACAGCCATGTCCAAAATATAATGTAGAAGAACTTGACCAAGAAAACCAAATTGGTGTTGTATACCCCACAACTAAATGTTCCTAAACAATACATGTCGGTATTTGCAAAATTCTGAAAGTACATAACTATGAGGGCAATTGTTGAAATAACTAAAAAAGCATAAGAAGGAGGACACAAGGCCATATATAGTAAATATACAAATTATTTGTAGTGAGTTTTTCGGTACATCTGGAGAATTGTATTACACTAAAGGATAATTATGGTCTCCGTACATTTTCAAAACGGGCTGAACATACGGTGCAGGATCCACTCCAGTTTGCAAATTCATATGTTTGTCGAAATCGTATGCTCCAGAAGTTGTACCGAAAGACAATATCGGCATATTCGGATTATTTCCTAAAAAGAAATCTCCTCCCCTCATTTTTCGGCGTTTCGTCGTTTTTCTTCCCTTGCGTTTTCTGCCTCCAGAGATAATATCCGGTACATTACGCGATGCGATCATTTCCGAAGGGCTGTTGGGATCAAATTCGTGTTTATTCAGCGGATATGCGGGTATTTCGTTATTGCCTCCGATCCAAGGTTTCACATCGGTTCCTCCGCAACCGCAGCCTCCGCCGATTTTACGTAGTCTATACTTTTTTGTGGAATTCTTTCGTCGTCGTTGTTTGTTTTTCGCGCTACCTCCCCATTTCAATCCACACTTTTTACAAGTTTTGCCGGCCATATACAATAATACGATAAAAAAAGTTTTTGTTATATTTTGTTTTTGTTATTACTCAATATCTACGTGGCATAGCATATGTCTTCTACAGCAAACATCCGTTATTCCTAAATTATCCAACACCTCTCCCTCCGGCGTTTTTTCGATCTTTGTTTTCGACAGATAAACTACCTTGTCTACCTTCATACCTTGAGATATTTTTATTTTTCGGACTTCGCTTTGGTAATATCTGTACTTGTCGGCGAGAACCATTCCGCACGTAACGCATTTAACAGGAATAATCATATTGTTGGTTGGTTGGTTTGTTGTATATTCTATATATAATTTTTTATTTCAATTTTTTATCAATATACTATAATGATCAACAGAAAATTATATTATGTTCTTAGTTTCCTGGTTTTTATTTTGATATCTACATGTTTTCTATGTCAATGTTTTCGTGGTTCGCTAGAGGGGTTTCAAGATAGAGACGAGTATATCAAGAAAACCGACTACACGTTTGCTGACGTTCAATACCACGACGACATTGATACCATAAGCAAACAGGCGGAAGTATATGGATTACCTGCAGGGACAACATTTGTATTAGACGGAAGTGGAAATAAATACGCGACTTTAGCAGGAAATGATATTAAAACACAATTTACATATTATGAAACGGGTAAACCTAACGTAATTGGTAACTACGTTCCTTCCTACGAAGACAGTGTGTATTTGAGTAAATATGCTACAGGTTTGAAACCCTCGTTATACGAAAGATGAAAACCAAATGGACTGGTACCACTAATCAATACATAGTTTTACAATATCGTAAATCGGATTACCATCAATCGATATACGTTGTATTGTTGGAGGGAAATCTGGGAAACTGGTCAGATGATTATCTTCGCAGTAGAATTGTTTTAGTGTTGACGGCAATTTGAAGCAATCTGTGATGTTATTCGAACTAATATGAATTTCTTCTAACTTTGATTTGGATAAATCGGGAACTGAACAGATCTGATTATGAGAACAATACAAATATTTTAAGGCTGGAGGTAAATCTTCCGGTAAACTTATGAGTTTATTTTTAGCACAGTACAACTCTATTATGGTTGGAGGTAAACCTGACAAACTTGTCAGTTGGTTTGCGTAACAGTACAAATGTGTCAATCGTGGAGGTATTTTTGTAAAACTAGTGAGGTCGTTATGTTCACAGCGTAATATTCGGAGTTGATCGAACCTCGACAAATCGGGCAATTCTGTCAATCCCATGTCACTGATATCAATATCTGTTGTGTCATCTGGTAGTGATTTCAGGTAATTTTCTACTATTGTCTGTAGCATTTTGGTATGTGGATATCTTTCAACACAATACATAAAAAATATAATCAATTTTCTACAGTTACGATTTAATTTTGTTATACATTCAACATTGTACTTCTACAGTATGCACATTTTCTTCCAGGAAACCTTCGAACACAATCTATACAAAATGGATGTTTGCAAGTATTACATGCATATACCATCGTTTTGTTCTCGAAACAAACTCCACATTCGGCAACCTCTATTGGTACTGAAGTATTGGAAGAAGAAGAACTATTTGCAACAGCTTTATCAAACTTTCTTACTATTTTATGTATTTCAATAGTGTCTAAATGAAACCCGACACCTAGACCATTGCAACATACATGCGATAACTTTATTTTCTTAAGGAATAAATACAATGTAAATTGTTTTCTTTCTTCTATCGTACTGAAATGTACGAAATTTACATCACCGGGTGTATACATATCTATTGTTTTATCCATTGATCTATCCATGGTTTGTTAGTCTTGTTAGTCTTGTTGTTGTTGTTGAATTATTATATTTTTACATATATTTTCATCAATTTTTTACATTATGGTATACCCCGCAGTGGTCTTCTTACGTGTATGTTTCAAATTGTTCTCGCCATGTATTTTATCGTGACACTTTTCGCAAACCGTCATCAAGTTTGCAGCATGGTTTTTATGAAAAGAACCGATAAACCCATCCTCATTTGCCTCCTTCTGCTGTTGCAAATGATGAATTTCCTCTCCTGCATTTTCTCCACACATCTCACACATCCCTTTGATCTTCTTCGCATTATATGTAGAAACACCAAACGACAATTCTCCTCTCGTCTCCGGAAAATATTTATTGCGAATAGAATAAGCGGTTTTCAAAAAATCCTCGTCCAAATAGAGCGATTTACACACTTCCAGTCCATATATTCGGGGACCCGACCCGTCTCTCAATTTGCGATCATAGATGAGACAGTCTTTTTCCCGGTCATATCTGACAGCCATATGTTTCATTTTCAAATTCCCAAGTTCTCTAATCTCGTCATAATCCACGACTTCATGGAAATGCGTGGCAAAAATGAATGACGATTTATTTTCGTGCAGTTTCATCAGACCAGACACAAAAATACTGAGAGCCGACTCCATTTCCGTACCTGAACACAACTCGTCCCCCAGTATCAGGCTCTTTTCGTCGGCCATCTTCAAGATCAGACGCAACTCCGACATCTCAACAGCAAATGTTGAAAGACCCTTGAATAAATTATCGTTTCCGAGAATTCTGGAAAAGATGGCGGTGTACGGTTTATACGCAAATTTAGAACACGGAACATATAATCCGGCTTGGGCAAGAATAACCGATATACCGAGCGCTCGAATAAAACTGGTTTTACCAACCGCGTTTGTTCCGTAAAGTAGGACGCCGTCTTGTCGTTGAGAACCTAGACACAAATCATTAGTAACATAGATTTCATTCTGTTGAATGTTCTCAATTAGACAGTGACGCAGATCCGTGACATCAACAAAAGACTTCTCCGCCGTCTGATCAATGACTGGTCTACAGTAATTATATGTTTTGGCAATATATGCTTTGCATTGGAGAACATCCAATTTACTAATGTATTCGGATAACATTTCTAAATCTCCTAGGAACAGGTTCTCTAATCTCGTTAAAATTTCCAGATAAACTTCAACAGAAATCGATTGAATATTCTCGCGAAACGCCAACATATTCCTACATGTTTCATCCAATAAGGAGAACTGGATGTCAACATTGGCTCCGGAGGACTTGACGAACCGAATATCCTTTTTGGAGAAAGACACGTTCTCGGAAATCTTAACAGTATCCTCCTTTTCATATTTGTCTAAATATGCCTTCAAGTTTTGAGAACGTCGTGAAGTGATCTGTAGAGAGACGCCCGATTTGTCGGTTTCGTGGATCTTCACGTACTCCGCCGTGGTGCCGGATCCGTCCGCCTTTTCGTATTTCTGCATGAGTTCATTGAAATAGTTGCGAATATCCCTAAATATCTCCTGGCTCTCTTCGTATTTATCGACGGTTTCGTCCAGTTTCGCGGAAATTCCACGCGCGATAATGTTCTCGTCGAAGGTGGTCATCGACGCCGTCGTTTTACATGAATCCATATCGAAATGTTTTCCCAAAAACTCTAAAATCGAAACTGCGATTTGGAAAACTTGATTGGGGTCATTTCTACAGAGATAATTGCGAATTTTATAATGTTCTCTTACAATTAGATTTATTTCTACAAGTTCTCCTAAACTCTCATACAAATGGAAAATAGACGAAGGATAAATCTTTCTGAGGATTAATTGTCGACAGAGTTTCTCAGTGTCACGAATTTTCGAGAGACGTTTTCTCAACAGGGACATTTGTTCTGCATTTATGCTATCCAGAAATATCTCTGTAATATCGTATTCATCGTTCAACCATTCTTCATTGAAAGTGGGATTTGTCAATTGGAATTGGAAACGTCGCCGGCCCATCGGAGAACAGCATTTGTTCAGGAAGGATAACACCGACGACATTTTACCGTGTTGTTTGCTGTCTGTAACAGTATCGTCTATTATGTTCAATTGCGACAATGTATGATTTGCCAAAACCATACGATCCGAGGTGTTGTTGAAAACGGGCAGCGATATTTTGCGAACAAGATCCGGGTTCTGTTCTTTGACGAAATTCAACAGAAAACAATATGCCTGGGTTGCCATTATCCTATTTTGGAATTCGGAACAAATGTCGTAGGTCTCTTCGCCGAAGAAATTCGACAGGATCTGTTTGATATACTTTTGGTTAGAACAATTCACGATCTTCTCGTCCGTGTTTTTGTATAGATGTGTGGACGTTTTGATGCCGCCGAATTGGATGATGGTTCTCGTATCCTTCTCGGAAAAGGGGGTTATGAAGAGAACTTCGCAGGGTGAATAAATGGAGACGCATCGTTCCAGTTCATCGAAAGTAGTGATGTTGAGATAATAGGTGGTCTCGTATTGGAAAATGTACGTTTTCCCGGTGAAAATATTGATTACCGCCACACCAATCACTATGGTATCTCTGGTGGTGTTCAATGTTCTCGAAAACGGTTTGAACGTGTCTATCCAGACACACATGACATTGTTGGAAATATTGGGAGAACTGTCCGTTTCACAGGACATATAGGTTCCAACAGAATATATTCTGTCGAGTTTTCGGGTGACTTTATTTCCCATTTTCTCTTGAATAAAGACGGGTATAGTGTATCCCGCATCGGTCAATTTCAACAGATACTTGTCTATCGTGAAATCGCGGAACCCGGCCATGACTATGTGTTTGTCTTGTGTTCCGAGTGTCATTTTTTTCTCGGAAATGTTCAATTGACAGATATCGGACAATTCTTGGATAAGACTGCCTGTTATTTCTTCCGTAATTGGGTTCTTGATACCGTATATTTCAAAGAATGCGCCGACTTGCATAAGCACAATCGTTTTTTTTCCGTATTTTTCCTGGTATTCCTTCGTATAATTGAAATATTCACTGTAAATTCCCGATACGGTGTTTGTGTCGTTTGTTTTCCTCTGCATATTTTTGTGGTGTTATGGGGGTGTTGTGGTATGGGATGTTGTTTATAGATATAATATAACAGGTATTGTATCTATATCATTTTGCTAAAATAAAAAATTGATCGATATGTAACTGCATTCATGCTATTATAAAACAAAAAGCCAACAGTAAATAATGTCTGGAGAATATTATTACAATCCCGATACCGATAACTATAGTATGTTGACAATCCCGGAAGAAGAAACCGAAGTCATGGTAGTGGTGTTTCTAGTGTCTTTGTTGTCTATGTTTTTCGTAATAGTATGTTTTTAGGCGTGGGTTTGGTCGTTGTTCATAAAATTGTACAATAGGTTTTCGGGGTTATGATTTTGTATTTCTCCACAGATTAATATAGAACTCTCATACATTTTTCGCAACACGTCATTCGGTGCAACAGATCCAACTTTAATAAACCCCTTTTTCATTAAATATTTTTTTATGTCTTGTATGGGCACCTGTTTCAACAGTTGTGTCTTGGTGGTGATATCTTTCCGAATGGTTTTGTTGGAAACCAACACGGAAATCTTGGGAACGGTTCTCGACTTGCCTACTTTATAAGTTCTCTTTCTCGTCTTCTTCTGCTTCATTATTTTGGGACGCATTTTCTCTTTGAATTCTTCCAGTTTCGACTTGGTCTGATTGATATCATCCAATCGTTTTAAACTCTCATTGATTTTCTGCTCCATGATATGCGTGGCATTCGCAGGAACAATCGAAGTCTGTTGTTGTTGTTGTTGGTACTGCTGTTGCTGGGGCTGGAGCTGTGGCTGGGGGGGGTATTGTGGCTGGCGGTAGGGATTATTCTTAACAGTCATATTCATAGCTGTCGGTGGGCGATGTTGGTATTGGGACTGGGTCGGCGGTAACAAATTCATAGGAGTATGTTCTCTACCAATGAAATCACTAACGTATTCGATCGGCGGTAAAGGTGTGGGATGATATATTTGGTCCGGCATGACAGTGTGTGTATTGGGATATTGTTTTACAGTATAATTCTTGGGGGGAGTTATTTCTTGTTTTTTCGCTAAATTATCCATAAAGCGTTTGGCTTCTTCGAAGTCGTTATTATATTTATCTGTCGATGGCGCGGGCGCGGGTGCGACACCAGAATTGTTGATTTCCATCATAGCCTGATATTTTTCTTCTTGTTTCTTCCGAAGCATTCTCAACAGTGCTGCCTTATTTCTTATCGTTTCCTCCTTCTGTTGTTCTCTCTGCAGCTGTTTCATTTTTATTCCGTCGGATTGTTTTCTAGGTTTTTTTCGGGTTGTATTATTGGACAATGAAAACAAATCAGGATTTATATTTAATAATTTCTTTTCCTCCATATTATATTTCTTCATAGGAAAAAAAACAGTGCGGCAAACCTCACATATAAATATTTTTCAGATACTCCGGTATTTCGGATTTCGTCTGTTTATTTTTAACGAATGTTTTATATCCTTCATTCATATCATCGAGCGAAATCTTTTTACGGAAATCTTTAGGTTTACCGTATATTCTTTTTCCGTGAGCAATTTTAACGTATAATAGAAGCAGCTCCATATCTCTGCCGTATCCTTTGAAATTCGCCTTCTTCTCGGAGAACCATTTTTCGGTTATTGTGTTTTCCTCGATGGTCCATTCTTGTTCAGCGACTTTTTTCTTAAAGATATGCATCAGTTGGACCGGATTGTACTCGTCGATCTTAAATCGCCATATAAATCGCGACTCCATCCCCTGGTTTACTCTAAAAATGGTTTCGTTCAATTCGTCTTCGTATCCAGCAATAATGACCATCAGTTCGTTCTTGTGATTACTGAGAGCTTCGCACAACGTATCGATGCATTCCTTGGAATATATGTCGTTGTCTTCCTTACTCGCTAAAGAATACGCTTCGTCGATAAACAACACGCCCCCCAACGTTTCCGTGATAATCTTTTTCGTTTTAATCGCGGTTTGTCCTAAATATCCGGCGATCAAATCGCTTCGCGTCACTTTCTTGAATACATTGTTCTTCAGAATTCCCAATTTCGAATACATTTTGCCAATTATTTTGGCGATTTCGGTTTTTCCCGTACCTGGAGGACCATAAATAACAGTATGTTTGAAATCACTGACGTTTTCGCCAATGTGCAATTCCTGAATAAAATAGATGAGCTGTTCCAACACTGACTGTTTCAACGTCTCCATTCCAATCATACTATCCAATTCAATCAGTTCGTCCTTGATGTTGTGTAATGATTTCAAATCGATGTTGTATTCGTACATTGAATTATATTCGTTGTTTTTGATTATAGATATAATGTCGGACAAGGACTGGAGAGAAGCGTCGATGACGTATTCCTTTTTAGGCGGGGGCGGGGGTGGGTGCGGGTGCGGGTGCGGAACCGAATGGAGGTGAGCATGAGGGTTGTGTGGGTTCGGACCCAATACCGACGGATTTATTTCGTGTTCTTTCTGCCAAACCGAATACAAATCTCGGCTAGTATCGTTCCATAAAGAATGCGAAAAGTAGGAGTAATAATTCGGCGGTTCCGTCGCGCCTGAGTTATGCGTAGCTTCCGGTTCGGTTGGTTGTACCGGATAATAGTATAATTTGGGGTATCGATTTACTCCCACGAAACTGGGGTCATACAGTCGATCATTTATATAGTGTTGATTGATGATACCGGAAATAAAAGAATAATTCACGTTTTGCGAAAAGGCTCCTTTCTTATACTCTATTGCGTATTGATCGATGAATTCAATTAATTTTTTTAGTTGTGGATTACTCATATTATTATGGAAATACGCGGAATTGTATTTAGATCGTTTTTACAGTAATATTTATTGCTAAACGACATAAAAAATTGATGACATGTATTTATAATTTTAGTTGCAATACAATATACACCAGTTATCAATAACATGTACGAAATGATGTCTGTCGAAACGCCCAGTCGAATGACAATTCAACCCAAACGTTCTGAAGAAAAGTCGGTGAAGAGGTCCACTGGAAAGAGCAGATCCAAAGTCGCTGCGAAACCCATCGTCGAACACGATCATGACGAAGCGATGATGGATGCTCACTTTGGACCGGTTCCAGGAAACGCGGATGTCGAAATCTCAACAGAAATCAAAAAAATGATCGCCGAAGAAACGCACCGTAAATCCCAACAGGAAACGTTTCTGTTGGATCATCTCGGCGAGTATATTGAAGAACCCTTTCATATAATCGAATCCTACTTCGAAGGTAAGTATCTGGAGAGATTGGTGAGGCATCAAATCGAATCCTACAATCATTTCGTCAATTTTCAAATTCAACGCACAATCCAAATGTTCAACCCGGTGAAAATCCATTCCGAAAACGATTTCGTAACAGATAAAAATAAGTATTCTCTAGAAGTGCTCATCTCGTTTTCCAATTTTAAACTGTATCCTCCCCAAATTCACGAAAACAACGGCGCCACTAGGACCATGTTGCCGTGCGAAGCGAAGTTGCGCAACTTCACCTACGCCTCCACAATGACGTTGGATCTGAACATACAGTACATTATTCGCAACACAGAAAATATGGAAACCCCGAAAATCATCGAGAAAACCCTGCCGAAAATCAACATCGGAAAACTGCCCATCATGTTGAAGTCGTCCATCTGCGTGTTGACCCAGAACAAACACATTAGCAGCGAGTATACCGGAGAATGTTCGATGGATTGTGGCGGCTATTTTATCATCAAGGGTTCCGAGAAAACGGTTCTCGGTCAAGAACGCGCCCCTGAAAACCGGGTCAGCTGTTTTGACGGGAAAAATACGACGAAATGGGACTGGTTCGCGGAGATCAAATCGGTGCCCGATTTCAAATGCATTTCCCCGAAACAGATCGAGATGATGGTTTCCAGTAAAAACAACGGGTTCGGGAAAGGCATCTACGTGACCATTCCTCGTATCAAATCGCCGATTGAACTCTTTGTTCTTTTCCGAGCATTCGGCGTTTTGTCCGACAAGAAGATTTGTGAATACATCTTACTGGACAACGATAAGCAGGAAACCATGCTCTCTCTTCTACAGGCTTCGGTTATAGACGGGAATAAATACATGACCCAGGAAGAATGTATTCAGCGCATAACCACATATGTCGCGTATACGCCGATGAATATGGACAAGGAGACCGGTTTGCGTAAAAAACGGGAGTTCACTACGGAAGTCCTGGAGAACGACGTCTTGCCGCATTGCCGCACAATTGAACAGAAATTGTATCTGTTGGGTTATATGACGAACAAACTGCTGAAGACGAGTATGGGTTGGTTACCTCCCAGTGACCGCGACTCGTACATGAACAAGAGAATAGACCTCACAGGAACCCTGTTGAATAACCTCTACAGAAACTATTTCAACAAGTTGGTGAAGGAAATGCAGAAACAGATTGTGCGCGAGATCAACAGTGGATCTTGGCGTTCTACCGAAGACTACGAGAATATCATCAACATGACGAATATATACAAGATCATGAAGTCGACGACGATTGAAAACGGGATAAACCGTGCACTGGCGACTGGTGACTTCAGCATCAAACAGTCGAACAGTAGTAAGGTGGGTGTGGCCCAGGTGTTGAATAGATTGACGTACGTGTCCAGTTTGAGCCACCTGAGGAGAATTAACACGCCGATTGAGAAAAGCGGTGAATTGATCGCTCCGCGCAAGCTGCATAATACGTCGTTCGGATATTTATGTCCAGCGGAAAGTCCTGAGGGCGGTTCGATTGGTGTTGTAAAGAACATCAGTTACATGACCCATCTTACGATACCTACCAACAGTTCATCTTTATACGAGTATGTGAAACCGTATATCGCACCGGTTGAGACCACTACATCGACCGCACTTTATGGACAAGTGAAGGTCTTTATCAACGGCGTCTTCGTCGGAACCACCGATGTCCCTACAGAATTATATTCGGAAATGAAGAACAAGAAATACAGCGGTATTATCAACATATATACTTCGGTGGTATTCGATTATAAGATGATGGAGATCCGTATTTGCAATGACGGCGGCAGATTAACACGTCCTCTTTTACGTGTGAAAGATAACCGAGTTCTGATTACTGCGGACATCATTAAACGGCTGGAGGATAAAGAGTTGGTGTGGAATGATCTGTTGACGAATTGCAAATTGGAGGAGGCGGTCATCGAATACATCGATCCTGAAGAGCAGAACTTCGCGATGATTTCTATGAAAACGAAGGACAGTTATCTACAGGATAAGAACCTGAAATTCAATTACACCCACTGTGAAATTCATCCGAGTACTATTTTCGGCGTCTTGGCTTCATGTATTCCCTTCCCGGATCATAATCAGGCACCCCGTAACACGTATCAGTGCCTTGATCCAAATGAAATGGTGTGGATGGCTGACGGCACTCAAAAGGCGATACGTTACGTCAAAATTGGCGAACGAGTTCTGACATTTCATCCCGAAACACTTGTTATTACTGAAACTAATGTGGTGAACCAATTTGTTCGCCCAAATGATCGCAGCATTTACCGAATTCGGACACTTTGCGGTAAAGAAATCGTGGCTACCGAAGATCACCGTTTCATGACTAATGTTGGATGGAAAACGGTTGGAGATATGATCAGCGACAACGGAATAAGAATAGGATTTTACGAGAATTCGGAGTGTGTATTTCTACAGACTGGACCCATAACGAGAGAACCGGATGGTCTAGTTTCGGACATTGAGGTTGAAAGTGAAAATCATTCGTTCATTGCCGGTAACGGTTTCCTGAGCTCCAATTGCGCCATGTCTAAACAGTCGATGGGTATTTACGCCAAGAATTACGACCAACGTATGGACAAAACCGCGTACGTGTTGAGTTATCCTAGTCGCCCATTGGTCGACACCCGACTAATGAACTTCATTAATATCAATCAAATTCCGTCGGGTCAACAGATCCACGTTGCGATCATGACACATACTGGTTACAATCAGGAAGATAGTATTCTAATCAACAAGGGTGCTCTAGACCGCGGTATGTTCTTAACAACGATTTATCATACCGAGAAAGACGAAGACAAGAATATCATCCGCGACGAAATAATCCGATGCAAACCGGACAAGACCAAGACGAAAGGCATTAAATTCGGCAATTACGACAAGCTCAACACACGCGGTTTTATCCCGGAGAATGAATTGGTGGAGAACCGCGACGTGATTATCGCTAAAATCATTCCGATCAAGGAAAACCGCAACGATCCCACCAAAGTCATCAAGTACGAAGACCAGAGCAAGATCTTCCGGACCACGGAGGAAACCTACATTGACAAGAATTACACGGGTCGTAACGGCGACGGATACAATTTCGCGAAAGTAAGAGTGAGGACACTGCGTAAACCGGTATTGGGCGACAAATTTGCGTCGAGAAGTGCACAGAAGGGAACTGTTGGTAATATTATTCCGGAATGCGACATGCCATTTACTAAAAACGGTCTTCGTCCCGACATTATTTTGAACCCGCATGCTATTCCTTCTCGTATGACCATCGGACAATTGAAAGAGACACTGTTGGGTAAAGTCCTGATTGAACTCGGTATGTTCGGTGACGGCACGAGTTTCGGCAATCTGGATATCAAAACCATTTCGGAAGAATTACAGAAATTGGGATACGAATCCTACGGCAACGAAGTCATGTATAATGGCCTAACCGGCGAACAGCTGGAGGTGAACATCTTCTTTGGACCCGTGTTTTACCAGAGACTGAAACACATGGTGAACGATAAGCAACACAGTCGTTCCATCGGTCCGATGGTGAACCTAACACGTCAGCCTGCCGAAGGCAGGTCCAGAGATGGCGGGTTCCGGGTTGGTGAGATGGAGAGAGATGTCTTAGTGGCACACGGTATTTCACGTTTCTGTCGAGAACGCCTTTTCGAAGTGTCGGATAAATACTCGGTTCATGTTTGTAAGAAATGTGGAATGATTGCGTCTTACAATGACGGCAACAAAACGAAAATGTACTTGAATTCGGACTTTACAGTTCATAATTGTAAGACTTGCGATAATAAAACGGATTTTGCTTTGGTCGAAATGCCGTATGCGTATAAACTTTTGTCGCAGGAACTACAGACCATCAATGTTGTACCTAGATTGATTGTGGATTAGCCGATTTGTAATTATTTATCTTGAATAATAATTGATATTATTGTATAGTATACAACTGATTAATGTATCACAAAAACGACACAAATATTAAATTTCGTTTTTACAGTTATAAACCAAAAGAAACCCCTTTTTTCAAGGTCAGCAATTCGGATTTAGCGCGTAGTATTGAAATAGCGGAACAACCCATGGAACAACCCACGGAACAACCCATGGAACAACCCACAGAACAACCCACGGAACAACCCACGGAACAACCCACGGAACAACCCATGGAACAAACCATGGAACAACCCATGGAACAACCCACGGAACAACCCATGGAACAAACCATGGAACAACCCATGGAACAACCCATGGAACAACCCATGGAACAACCCATGGAACAACCCATG
>Ga0114962_10002940_pt1 | contig 13949 bp, 9 predicted proteins | sample C_130820_MF_Meta_FD_87017 | JGI IMG/M metagenome (GOLD analysis project Ga0114962, IMG submission 87017) | Freshwater microbial communities from Lake Croche, Canada to study carbon cycling - C_130820_MF_MetaG | ecosystem: Environmental > Aquatic > Freshwater > Lake | place: Lake Croche, Canada... | reverse complement strand
GCGGACAGCCATGTCCGCTCTCCTCATGCGGTCAGCCATGTCCGCTCTCCTCAGGCGGACAGCCATGTCCGCGCGCCTCAAGTCAGCGCCTCGATGCGGAACACCACAGGGCTGCTGTTGACGCAATCGAGGCTTTCGATTTGGGCCAGTGCAAGCTGCAATTGACCGAAAGGACAGGTGTGCAACAGAAAGATCATGTCCACAAACTCGGCATCCGGATTGGCCGGGTTGACCGGCGAATGAGTGCCGGAAATACCGATCCGATGGTCCGCCAGCACGCGGGCAATTTCCGCAATAACACCCGGCCGGTCGGTGACATCGAATCTAACATAATAAGCGGTGGATGTTTCCCCCACTGGCACGAGTTGGCCCGCCGCACAATACGGCAAAAACCCGCGGTGCCCGGCGACGTGGCCAAGCGAGCGTGCGGCCTCCACCAAGTCGGCTACCACCGACGAGGCGGTGGGGTCCTGACCGGCGCCGCGGCCGTAAAACAACGACTCGCCGGCGGTATCGCCATGCACTGCCACCGCGTTGAACACACCGTGTACCGAAGCAAGAATGTGCGTTTTGGCGATGAACGACGGCTGGACGCGGATTTCCACGGCGCGGTCGGAATGCTCACGAATGACGGCGAGCAACTTGATCACGTAGCCGAGGTTGTTGGCGAAGGCGATGTCCGCCGGGCGCACTTGCTCAATGCCCGAGACGTGGATAGCGGCGGCATCAATCGGAAACCCATAGGCCAGGGTGGCGAGCAAAATCGCCTTGTGGCCCGCATCCCAACCGTTGACGTCGAGGGTCGGGTCGGCCTCAGCGTAGCCATTGGCCTGGGCTTCGGCGAGGGCGGCTGCGAAGGTGAGGCCGGCCTCGCTCATGCGTCCGAGGATAAAGTTGGAGGTGCCGTTGATGATCCCGGAAAACGATTGGATGCGGTTGCCGATGAATGAGTCCTGCACCGTGCGGATGATCGGAATGCCGCCGGCCACCGCCGCCTCAAAATGAATCGGCGTCTGGCATTCCTTGGAAATGGCAAACAATTCCACCCCGCGCTCGGCCAGCAGCGCCTTATTGCCGGTGACCACGGGTTTTTTAGCCCGCAGCGCGGCGGCGACGATGTCAAACGCATCGCTGGTGCCGCCAATAAGTTCCACCACGATGTCCACGGCCGGATCCGCCACCAGTGCCCGCCAGTCGGTGGTGAATATCGCCGCCGGCACCTCGCTGGTCGTGGCACGCGCTTTGGCCGGATCGCGCACCAGAATTTTGGCAATGTGCAAGGCGATCTGGCCGCCTGTGCGCCCGGTGATCAGGTCGCCATTGCGTTGCAGGGTGTTCCAGACTCCGGAGCCGACGGTTCCGAATCCGGCCAAGCCGATGCCAAGGGATGAGCAGGTGTTCACGAACGCGAGTGTAACCGGCTTGCGCCATCCTCCAAGCCGGAAGATTGACAAAAATGCCCCACCGCTTGGCTGCGTCTGGATAAACTCGGGCTAAGGAGCCACCACATTCTTGTGGTGGTAGCGGAAAGGTGGGCCATGACTAGGTGCCGAAGGCTCTGTTTCATGGCCGGTCCTTCCGCACGACGACAATAAAGTCGTTGCTCCCTCCCGTGCCGCAGCCGGGGCAAGTGTAGTCGGCAGGGTTAAGCGAGTCTGGGGGATAGTTCAGGACGATTTGCGGATTGCCAAGGCGCGGGACCGCGCTAGGCTGCGTGCCCTGCCATGAGCCATTCCGAGACATTTCAGCAACACGTACTACCCACCTACGGGCGCTTTCCGCTGGTGGCGGTGCGCGGCGAGGGTTGCCGCTTGTGGGACGAGGCGCAGCGCTGCTATCTGGATTTTTGCACTGGCATCGCAGTGTGTTCGTTGGGCCATTGCCATCCGCGCTTGGTGGCGGCACTGCGCGAACAGGCCGGCACCCTCATCCATGTATCCAATCTTTACCACATTCCGCAGCAGGCCGCCCTCGCCCGCGAAATCAACGAGCAACACGTCCGGCTTCCCGGCAAAGTCTTCTTTAGCAACTCCGGCGCCGAGGCCAACGACGGCCTGATCAAGGCGGCCCGCCGCTTTGGCCACCACCGCCCGCAGCCCGACGGCAGCCCGCGCTTCGAGGTGCTCACTTTCCAACAATCGTTCCACGGCCGCACCCTCGGCGCGATGGCCGCCACCGGCCAAGCCAAGATTCAGGAAGGCTTTGCCCCCCTGCTGCCGGGCTTCCGCTATCTTCCCTTCAATGATCTCGATGCCCTGACCAACGCGGCGCGACCCGAGACCGCCGCGGTCTTGCTGGAGCCAATCCAAGGCGAGGGCGGGGTCAACGTCGCTACGCCGGAGTTTCTGCGGGCCGTGGCCGCCTTCTGCCATGCCCACGACCTCCTGCTGTTCTTCGATGAAGTGCAGGCTGGCTTCGGCCGCTGTGGCGAGGCCATGGCTTGGCGCGCCATCGCCCCGGAAATCCAACCCGACGGCCTGTCGTGGGCCAAGGGCATGGGCGGCGGCGTGCCCATCGGTGCGTTCTGGCTAAGCGACCGCGCGATCGACGCCACCGGCTCCGCCTTGTCTTCTCTGTTAGGTCCGGGCTCGCATGGCTCCACCTATGGCGGCAACCCGCTGGTTTGCGCCGCCTCGCTCGCCGTGTTGGAGGAGATTCGCGACCAGGACCTCGCCGCCAACGCCCGCCGCCAGGAAGCTCGCATCCGCCACACCATCCACTCATGGCAGTTGCCGGTAGTCACCGGCGTGCGCGGCCTTGGCTTGTTGCTGGGCATCGGGCTAGATCCCGCACGCATCCCCGCCCCCGCAGGCCAAACCCCGGCTATCTTCGTCGTCAACCGTCTCATGCAACAAGGTCTGCTGGTCCCGCCTGCCGGACCTAACACCATCCGCCTGCTCCCGCCCCTCAACGTGACCGACGCCGAGATCGACGAGGCATTGGGGATTATACACGCCGTGCTAGCCACATTCTAACACCTAATATGAACCACCTCCTGTCCATCGAGGCGCTCGCCGCCGATGAAATCCAAGCTTTGCTCACCCTGGCCGCCGAGCTGAAACGCCAACGCGGGGGGCCCGGCGCACAACCGCTCGCTGGCCAGACTTGGGCACTCATTTTCACCAAATCATCCACCCGCACCCGCGTCTCGTTCGAGGTGGGCATCCGCGAACTAGGCGGCCACCCGATGTTTCTATCGAAAAATGACATCCAGCTCGGGCGCGGCGAACCAATCAAGGACACCGCCCGCGTGTTGGGCCGGATGGTTCACGGCGCCATCATCCGCACCTTCGCCCAACAGGACGTCAGCGACTTCGCCGCTTACTCTAACATTCCAACCGTCAACGCGCTCACCGACGACGAGCACCCGTGCCAGATTTTGGCCGATCTTCTGACCATCAGAGAAGTGCTGGGCGGGTGGGACGGCCGCAAAATCGCCTTCATCGGCGACGGATTCTCTAACATGACCCGCTCGTGGATGTGGGCAGCCAAGCACCTCGGGTTCGAGTTGGCAGTGGCCGCACCCGCCGCCTGTCTGCCGCCAGCGGAATTTCTCGCCGCTCTCGCCGCTCCTAACGTGAGCGTATCATCCGATCCAACGCAAGCGGCCATGGGCGCCCACGTCATCAACACCGACGTCTGGCTGTCCATGGGCCAGGAAGATCAAACCGACAAGGAACGCGAATTCGCCGGCTTCCAAATCAACGCGCCATTGCTCAGCCACGCCGCGCCCAACCACCTCGTGCTGCACTGCCTGCCGGCCTATCGCGGCAAGGAAATCACCGAAGAGGTCCTCGAACTCCACGCCAACACGATTTTCCAACAAGCCGAAAACCGCCTCCACGCCCAAAAAGCCGTTCTGACAAAATTGGCGGAATCATCAATCTAACATGCATTATACGCAGGCACATATCTCATGAAAAACACCTCCATCCTATGTCTGAGCTCGGTCGTTCTGGCCACCTCCCTCAGTGCTGTTGAGTCCGGCGTGCCGACGGCATCGCGAGATTACCCGGTATGCCCGGTGCCCACGAGCCAAGTCCACCTCAATGATATTTTCTGGAAACCGCGCATCGATATCAATTCCCGCATCACCGTGCCGGCTTGCTTTAAAAAATGCGAGCAAACCCGCCTGCCCAATTTCCGGCGTGCCGCTAAATTGCAGGATGGCGCGTTCCAGGGCGATCCCTTTGATGATTCCGACTTATACAAAGTAGCGGAAGGCGCGGCCTACTCATTGGCTGCAGTTCCCAATCCGGAGTTGCACAAGTACCTCGACGACGTGGTGGCGTTGCTAGGCAAGGCGCAACAACCCGACGGCTATCTCTATACCTCGCGCATCATTCACGGCGACAAAGCCCCCGGCCGCGCCGGCCCGGTGCGCTGGCTCAATGAAATGGGCGGCGTCACCGGAGATGATAGCCATGAGTTATACAATGCCGGTCACCTCATCGAAGCCGCGGTGGCCCATTACCAAACCACCAACCATCGCGAGTTCCTCGACATCGCCATCCGCCTGGCCGACCTGATCGATAAAACCTGGGGTCCCGGCCCGGATCAACTCAAGATCTCCCCAGGCCACCAGGAAATCGAACTCGCGCTGGTCAAACTCGGTCGCGCAACCGGCGAGCAAAAATATCTCACACTGGCAAAGTTTCTGTTGGATTGCCGCGGCCACTACCGCCGCCCCGCAGATATCAAACCCGCATTCCCTGACGCTTATTACTCCAACGAAGTACCTCTGACAAATCTAACCAAGGCAGTCGGCCACGCGGTGCGCACCGGTTACATGCTCTCCGGCATGACCGACATTGCCGCGCTCTTCGCTGATCCGGCTTACACCAAAGCGGTGGATGCCGTATGGGACGACACCGTGGGCAGCAAACTCTATCTCCACGGCGGCATCGGCTCAGGGGTCGGCACTTCGGAGGGCTTCGGCAATGCCCACGAAATGCCTAACAATGGTTACAACGAAACCTGCGCCGCCATCTCCAATTGCCTGTGGAATCACCGGATGTTCCTGCTGCATGGCGATGCCAAATACATCGATGTGCTGGAACGCACACTCTATAACGGGTTTCTCTCCGGCGTCTCGCTCTCGGGTGACCATTTCTTCTATCCAAACCCCCTGGTCTCCAAAGGCGGCTACGCCCGCCGCGAATGGTTCGGCTGCGCCTGCTGCCCGGTGAATGTGAGCCGCTTCCTGCCGTCGGTGCCCGGCCTGCAGTATGCCGTGCATGCCGACCAACTCTACGTCAACCTGTATGCCGCTGGCATGGCCGAAACCAGCGTCGCCGCCACCCGCGTGAAGCTCACCCAGGAAACCCGCTACCCGTGGGACGGGGCCGTCAAGTTGAGCGTCGCGGCGCAACAACCCACCCGTTTCACCGTGCGCTTGCGCATCCCCGGCTGGGCACGCAACCAACCGGTGCCCACCGACCTCTACCGCAACGCCGATGCCATCGAGCCCACGGTTTCCCTAACAGTCAACGGCGAGCCGCAAGACATTCAACTGCAGAAAGGATATGTGGCGTTGACTCGTGTCTGGAAGCAAGATGATGTGATCGCTCTCAACCTCGCCATGCCGGTGCGGCGGGTGGTTGCATCTGACAAAGTGGCCGACGACGCCGGACGCGTGGCGCTGGAACGCGGCCCGGTGGTCTATTGCTTCGAGGGCATCGATCATAAGGATAAGGTATTCTCGCTCGTGGTAGCCGACGATACTGCGCTTGCCTCGACCTTCCGCGCCGACCTCCTTGGAGGCGTGGCCGTCATCACCGGCGAAGGCAGCATGGCCACGCGCCAGGCCGATGGCTCGGTGACCAGCGCGGCGACGGCACTCACCGCAGTGCCCTACTATGCCTGGTGCAATCGCGGTGCCGGCCAGATGCAGGTCTGGATGCCGCGCGAACTTGCCAAAGCCGATCCATCGCCCCTCCCCGAACCTGCCAAATAAACTCCGCGGCGAACCCTCACATCACACGCGCAACGAGTGGGAGAACGACCCGGCCGGCTGTCGAAATGTTCGATGTGCTACCTCGTCCCGCTGTCACAGACGCTGTGATCCCGCCAGAGGCCGCCCCGCCCCCAGATCAGTCCGCCCGCTTGAGCCACACCCTCATGGCCCCTGGCTCGCGGTTGGCCCAGGCGTAATAGGGCACGGCGGTGATGGCCAGCGATCGCTGGTCGCCGGTCACCGCCTGGCCGGTTAGAACAGTGACCCCACCGAGCAAATCAGCGCGGTGCTCGGAGTGCAGCTCAGCCATATTGGGCAGCGCCAGTTGCGCGAGATCCGCGCCGGGCTGATCGACCGCCTCGAGGCAATACACCAGCGGACCCCGCATCAACGCCAGCTTGCCCCGGTCGGCAGCGACCTCGGCGTGGGCCACCACCCGTTGGATGGGCATGGGCATATCCAATTCGATCACATCGCCAGCCTGCCAGGTGCGCTGCAGGTGCAGGTAGCCGTCAGCGCCGGGGCTAGCGGCCACGACCTGGCCATTGAGCTTGAGGGTGACGGGCGCCACCTCGCAACGGGTGAAGTGATACAAATCACTGGGCACCGGGCGGCCCCGCGCCCACCCCGGGATGCGCAGGCACAGCTCGAAGGAGCTCGCCGATTCCGGCGCGATGGTTAGGGCGACATGGCCGTCCCACGGATACTTCGTTTGCTGGGTGAGCTTGAGCGCTGCGCCATCTTCTAACTTAAGCTTGGCCTCGCCGGCGGCGTACAGGTTGACGTAGATTTGGCCTAGCCCCTGGGCATACATGAAGCCGCCGATTTGGGGGATGAGGCGTGCCATATTCGTCGGGCAACACGACAGGCCGATCCACGGGTGGCGACTGGCACCCTTCACGCTGGCCAGCGGGTTCTGATAGAAAAACTGGTCACCGGCAATGGATATGCCCGCCAGCATTCCGTTGTAGAGCGTCAGTTCCAACAGGTCGGCGTACTGGGTGTTAGCCTTGAGCAGGGCCATGCGGTATTGCCAAAAAATATGAGCGATGGCAGCACAGGTTTCGCAGTAAGCCGACTCGTTAGGCAGTAGGTAGGCGTCGCCAAATCCCTCGTCATCATATTGACCGGTGCCCAGCGAGCCGGTCAGATACATCTTGTGATTCACCACATCACGCCACAAGTCGTCAAGAGCCTGCGCGTAGCCGGGAGCCTCCATCAGGCGCACGATATCGGTCATGGCGCTATACAAGTAAGCGGCGCGCACGGCATGGCCGACGGCCTCGTGTTGGTCGATTACAGGCTGGTGATCTTGAATCCGGCGCTTGTCCGCGCGCAAGCGGGTGTATTCCAACTCAGGTTGTTGTTCGGACTCGAGCTTGTCCACGGGCACAGCCAGCGCTAGGACGGATGCCGAACCAAACAACTTGTGCTCGGTGCCATGAACGTACCCGCGCTCATCGAGGAAAAATTTTGCTAGGTCGAGATACCGGCGCTCACCGGTGGCGCGGTACAACCGGATGAGGGCCAACTCCACTTCCTCATGGCCATCGACGGCGTAGCGTTTGTTAGCACCGAAAATTCCGTCGATGTGATCAGCGAAGCGCTGGGCGGCGGCGAGCACCTTGGGTTGGCCGCTGAGTGATTGTTCGGCGACGGCCATTTCGAAAAAGTGGCCGGCGTTGTACATTGGGTGGCCGCGGCGCAGGTTGTCCCAGCGTGTGTCCTGATCCTTGACGATGTAGTAGGCAATGAGAAAACCATCCGGCTGTTGGGCCGCAAGAATGCGCTCAATGATAGCCCCAACGCGCTGACGTAGGGCGCTATCGTCGAAGTGCTGCAGGGAAATGAGCGCGCCTTCCAGCGCCTTGTATAAATCCGAGTCGAAGGCGGAATGGCCTGCCAGCGCGCCGTCAAATTTGCCGGCGGCCTTGTCGAAGTTGGTGACGTGGCCGTCTTGCTCTAGGCAATCGAGCGCGTGCGGCAGCGTCACCTTCTGATGGGCTTGCATGCGCGCCCCCCAGAAACCGCTGCGCATTTCCACCTGAGTGTGATCCACTTCGAGCAAACCCCGCATGGGTGCCGGGGCAGCGCCGAGTGGCGCACTCATCACCGTGATAGCGGCGAAGAAGCTGACGGAGAATCTTAGATATGGGTGGCGGCGCATCTTTCACGTCCGGCGCTTTTCCAGCCAATGCGAAGATGCAAGACAACAGGACGTGAGAGCAGAACAGACGTAGAACTGCTGCGCCCTCTTATATTGTCTTACACTCTTGCGTCTTGTAGCCTTATACGCGCCCTCCTGCTTAGGGCTTAGGCAGATGCTTGTGCGAGCCATCGCACAGCGGAGCGCCGGCAGTTTGCTTGCACTGGCACCACCACACGGTGGTTTTCTCAGTGGCCACGAATTTCACCGGCTGCAGGCCGGTGCCTTTGTGCGAGCCATCGCAAAACGGTTGATCGGAAGCCCGCCCGCAAGCGCACCACCAATAGGTTCCGGCTTCGACTTCAAGGGCTAGCGGTTTGGTATCACAGACAATAGGTGCTTCGGCCATGTGCGGAGAGTAAACCCATCCCGCCGGGGCGCAACCGCCAAATTAACAATATTTTCCGGCCTCACGGCTGGTATTGGCGCGTAAGAGGAGCCGCCTCATTGACGCGCCTCTACCCGCTAGGCATGCGCGTCAAAACCGCGGCTGACACCATGGCACTTTTGAGGTCGCATGCCGGGTTGAGTCCTTGCAATCCTGAAGTTTTCACCCGGTTCAGCGCCTGACATAATGGAAAAAAGACTTGCTTAGACTGCTCGGTATGGTGAGAACTGTCGGGGGATACTTTTCCCTCAGGCCGCCGCAACGAGTCTCTCATCCGCATGAATTGGCTTCTTAGCAACCACCGTTTGATTTCGCCCGCGCACCACCGCAGTCCGGCAGTTGCCTCCCTGTCGCTCCAAAGCATGCCTTCACAGCGGCGAGATCGCCATCAAGCCTGTAACCTATTGAAAAAACCCGGGAAATGATTACCAAACAAGGAGCCGTAACATGCGAGTGCCCGCGCTGATTGGCCTGCTGATGGGCGCGCTGCCGGCTGCGGAATCGGCTGCTATACCCCAGCCGCCATTGCTGACTGCTGAGGCGCTACCGTTGCTGCCGCAACACTTGGTAGAATTAACGCTGCAAGCCATCAAGGCCCCGGAGTGGCTAATTTCGTTAGGTTCGTTGGCCGCGGCGGCTGGCACCGTAGTGGCAGTTTTTTCATCGGGCTTTGCGCTGCTCTCGCTCATCGAGCGCAAGACACTGGCACGCATGCAAAATCGTATCGGACCGAATCGTGCGGGCATTTTTGGCATTCTTCAACCGGTGGCCGACGGCATCAAGCTGCTCACCAAGGAGGACATTGTGCCGAGCAAGGCGGAGTGGTTCCTGCATTTGTTAGCGCCAGTACTCATTGTCATTCCATCGATTCTGGCACTGGGAGTCATTCCCTATGGCCGCGAGTGGAACCCGCTGCCGCTGGAACTCGGCTTGGTGTTTTTTTTCGCAACGGGCACCATGACCGAAGTGGCGGTATTCATCGCCGGTTGGGCCAGCGGCTCGAAATTCCCGATGCTCGGCGCGATGCGAGCCATCTCGCAGATGGTGAGTTATGAATTGCCGCTCATCATCTCGGCACTGAGCGTGGTGATGCTCTCCGGCACCCTGTCGCTTTCCGGCATCGTGGAGCACCAGGCGGGCTATCATCTCGGGTTTCTTCCGAAGTGGAACATTCTAACACCATGGGGGTTAGTCGCGGGCATTGTGTTTGCCATCGCCGCCAACGCGGAAAGCAACCGCTGCCCCTTCGACCTACCGGAAGGCGAGTCGGAGATTGTCGCGGGGCACATGACCGAGTACTCGGGCTTCAAGTACGCGCTGTTTTTCATGGGCGAATACCTCGGGCTCTTCGCCATCTCGGGACTCGGCATCACCTTGTTTCTCGGCGGTTGGCAGGCCCCCTTGCCCGGCCTGGACTGCGTGCCGTCGTGGCTCTGGTTTTTCGGCAAGCTCGCCGTGGTCATCTTCGTGTTCCTGTGGGTGCGTGCCACCTTCCCGCGGGTGCGCATCGACCAGCTGATGCGCTTCGCATGGCTCTGCCTCATTCCCATTGCGCTACTGACCCTACCAGTGGCGGCACTGTGGAGCTTCACCGGCCAAGGTGCACTTAGTTGGTTGCTGTGCTCGGCCGTCCTGGCGGTTCCGTTCATCATCATCAGCATCATTTTCAACCGCCGCATGGCCCCCACCATCCGCCGCTACCACTACGCCGAGTGACTCGCGGCAAGCGCAGCCTGGTCAACCATGCAACCTTTTTCTAACCACAGATTACACGGATTTAACGGATTACACAGAATGAAGATTGAATTTAACAATAAGATTGAGTCCCACCCGGCAGGTGCGCGGGCCGAATCTTTAAACCCAATCTTCATCTGTGAAATCCGTGTAATCTGTGGTTCAAAAACCCACTCCCCCGAATGATTCCGTTGTTATTACTCTCCCCTCTCATTCTTCTCGCCGCGCTGGGTGCGGTGTGGAAGGCGCGCCCTGTCCACGCGGCCTTGTTGCTGGCGCTCACGCTGGCGCTAGTGGCGGCACTCTATCTGACGATTGGGGCCGAGTTCATCGGCTTGGTCCAATTCATGGTATATGTCGGCGGGGTCGCCATTTTGATCGTCTTCGCGCTGCTCATTACCCGGCCGGGCGACGAGGCCGCGGAACTCGCCCGCCGCCCGCGCTCACTGGCCATGGGACTGGCCTGCGTGACTCCGGTGCTGGGCCTGTTGTTATATGCATTTTCCAAAGGCCTGCCGGCGGGAACGGCGCTGGAGACCAACCCGGCGCTGCCGGTGCAGGCGCTAGGCCAGGAGTTGTTTGAAAATTCGGTGCCGGCGGTGTTGGCGGTGGGCGTGCTGCTCACTGCGGTATTGATAGGCGCGGCATTGTTTGCCCGCGAGACCGGCGATCCATCCGAACCCCCAGCCAGCCGATGACTCCCCTCCCCTTGCTTCTTACCCTCTCTGCGCTGCTGTTTGTGCTCGGCCTGTTCGCCGTGCTCAGCCGCCGCAACGCCATCCTGGTACTCGTCGGTATCGAACTGATGATCAACGCCGCCAACCTCAACTTCATCGCCTTCTGGCGCTACGGCTCACCGGTCGCCGATCTAACCGGCCCGCTGTTCGTGTTGTTTTCCATTGCCATCGCGGCGGCTGAGGCCGCCGTGGGTCTGGCTATCATCCTGATGAATTTCCGCCGCACCCGTTCCACCGATCTCAACCGCCTAGATTCCCTCCATGGCTGACGTGCTCTCACCTCATCTTCCAACCCTGCTCTGGCTGGTGCCACTGTTGCCGCTGCTGGCAGGTGGCATTACCACCTTCATGCCTAACCGGATGGGCCGGCCCGCCTCGTGGCTGGCGCTCGGCGCGCTGCTGGTATCATGTTTGATTGCAGTGGCGGCGCTGGCCTGCTCGCTCGCACCGGTGCACGAACACGCGGCACCGACGCCGCCGGTGTACACATGGTTCCGTTTTGGCGACGTGATGTTACAAGTGGGGCTGGTGTTGGACCCGCTGAGTGCGGCAATGGGCGCAATGGTGACATTTGTGGCGTTGTGGATTTTCATCTACAGCACGGGATACATGAAGCATGAGGCGCGCTTCGGCCGGTTCTTCTGTTTTCTCTCGCTGTTTTCCGGAGCCATGTTGCTGGTGGTTTATTCCAACAGTTTGCTGCTGTTGTTCATGGCCTGGGAATTGGTCGGGCTCGCGTCCTATCTGCTCATCGGTTATTATTTTGCCAAACCCGCGGCGGCCGCCGCGGCCCAAAAAGCCTTCATCACCACCCGGGTCGGCGACATGGCATTTTTCCTCGGCATGATCTGGCTCTACGGCCAAACCCACACGCTGTTGTTTTTCGATCACGGCCACGGCTTGTTGGAAACCGATGTGCTCGCTTCCTTGGCGGGCATCACCACCGTCGGCGGCCTAACGGTTTCGGCAGCGGCGGCATTACTTTTGTTAGTCGGGGCGATGGGCAAATCCGGTCAAGTACCGTTGCACACCTGGTTGCCCGACGCCATGGAAGGGCCGACCCCGGTGTCGGCGCTGATTCATGCGGCGACGATGGTGGCAGCGGGAGTATTCCTAGTGGCCCGCACCCACCCGATTTTCATGAACAGCGGCATCACCGGCCTACCTCTAACCGCCACGGCGTGGATCGGTGGCATCACCGCGTTGTATGCGGCCTGCGTGGCACTCGGGCAAAATGACATCAAGCGCATCCTGGCGTACTCAACGGTGTCGCAACTCGGTTTCATGATGGTGGCGCTGGGCACCGGCGGGGTGGCGGCGGCGATGTTCCATTTGTTAGCCCACGCGTTTTTCAAGGCCTTGTTATTCCTCTCCGCCGGTTCGGTCATTCATGGTTGCCATGACGAACAGGACATCCGCCGGATGGGCGGACTGGCCAAGGCGATGCCCAAAACCTTCTTGGCTTATGCCATCGGCATGATGGCGCTGGCCGGCTTCCCGTTCTTTTTCTCCGGCTTCTGGAGCAAGGAAGCGGTGTTGCACCAGGCTGAAATCTGGCCCGGCGGGCATGGTCCATTTTTGTTAGTCGCGACGGCAGCCCTGCTGACGGCATTCTACATGACGCGGCAGGCGCTGTTGGTGTTCTTTGGCAAGCCGCGCAGCCCCGGGGTTTCCCATCCGCACGAAAGCCCGCCGGTCATGCTGGTGCCGCTGTTTGTGTTGGCCGCCGGCGCGGTATTGCTGGCACTCGTCGGCACACCCGCTTGGCCGTGGTTCGAGGAATGGCTGACCGGCGAGTCGGCCGTGTTTAATATCTGGGCCTTGGCCAAACCTGAAGCTCTCCAGCTCATCGGCTTGTCGTTGGCGCTGTTCACCACCGGGGTGACCGCCTCATGGCTGGTCTATCGGAATCCGTCCAGCGACAGCCGCACGCCGGATCCGTTGGAAAGCAAACTCGGTGGTGTCTGGACTTTCCTCGGCGACGGAATGCGCTTTGATGCCACCTACGACAAGTTTATCATCGCGCCGCTCGCGGCACTGGCCCGCGTGGTCGATGGCATCGAGCGCCAAGGGTTTGTGCCGCTCATGGCGCTGGCCGAGGGCCTCATCAAGAGGGTCGGCCGCTGGACCGGCAGCGCCGATGAAAAGGGCCTCAACGACGGCTTCAACCAGGTGTGTTCCGGTCTGCAAGGCAGCGCCGATTCCGCCTCCGCCTGCCAATCCGGACGGCCCCAGGCCTATCTGCGTGCCATCGGCCTCGGCGCCTCGGTTCTCCTCATCCTTTACTTCTGGCTCATCGCATAACTCCGCCATGTTGTTACTTTCACTGCTATTGATTCCCTTGCTAGGTGCCACCATCCTCGGTGGCTGGCAGGGCTTGGGCAAGTCTCCCGCCAGGCACCTGGCCATCATCTGGGCCTTGCTGCCATTGGTTCTAACGGTGATCATAGGGGCACATCAGATGGAACCAACCCACGGCGTGCTCGCCGCATGGGAGAGTCGCTGGCTGCCGGATGCGGGAATGTCGCTGCGTTTTGCCGTGGATGGCACGTCGTGGTTGTTTCTTGTTCTAACCAGTTTTCTCACGCTGTTCGCGCTGGCGGCCTCGGTGCGCCTTGAGATAGGTGGCCGCGCCTATTGCGCGCTGATATTGGTGCTCGAAAGCATGCTCTTCGGGGTGTTCACCGCACGCCATTTCATCCCATGGTTCCTGTGCTGGGAAATGACCCTCATTCCGTCCTATCTGCTCATCCGGCTGTGGGGCGGACCCGGCGCGCCGCGTGCCGCGCTACGGTTTTTCATCATGACGCTGGGCGGCAGCGTGTTCATGTTGTTGGGATTTTTGGCGCTGCAACTCGCGGTGGGCACCATGGATTTCAACAAACTCGCGGCCCTTGCCGCCAATCACGAATTGCTGCCTAAAATGGC
>Ga0114962_10002938_pt1 | contig 13953 bp, 10 predicted proteins | sample C_130820_MF_Meta_FD_87017 | JGI IMG/M metagenome (GOLD analysis project Ga0114962, IMG submission 87017) | Freshwater microbial communities from Lake Croche, Canada to study carbon cycling - C_130820_MF_MetaG | ecosystem: Environmental > Aquatic > Freshwater > Lake | place: Lake Croche, Canada... | reverse complement strand
GTTCCCCTGCCAAATTCCCCTTGACTGCGTTGGTACAAACTATTTACTAACGCGTGTAAAAAACCTTGCCTCGAAATAACCTGTCCCTTATGAATCCGCACCACGCCATTGGCAAACTCGGTAGGATTTCCCATACCATAAATACAACTTACACTTGCCACCACTACAATATCACGACGACCACTCAGCAATTCGCTCGTTGCTTGCAAGCGCAGTTTATCTAATTCCTCATTGATGCTTAAATCCTTTTCTATATAAGTATTGCTCACCGGCATATACGCCTCGGGCTGGTAATAATCGTAGTAACTAACAAAATAACCGACAGCATTATCTGGAAAGAACTGTTTGAATTCCCCATATAACTGTGCCACCAAGGTTTTATTATGTGTAAGTACCAAGGTGGGACGTTGGGTGGCAGCAATAATATTGGCCATGGTAAAGGTCTTACCACTACCTGTAACCCCTAGTAAAGTCTGGAATCTTTCCCCATCTTCTATGCCTGTCACTAATTGTTTGATGGCAGAAGGCTGATCGCCTGAAGGCTCGTAGGGCGCGTAGAGTTGAAATGAAGACATACTAGCAAATATAATGGATAATGGATAGTATAGAATAAGGAATAGACAGTTATTGGTGGTAAAGCACTTTAAAGAGTAGCACAAATTATTTACTTGCTAGTAGCCAACAATAAATATAAAATGTGGTTAGTAAAGCTTTTATTCACCGAAAAATAAAACCAATTTATACGACAATCAAGGTATTGTCCCGTACTTGGCTTGAGCGTCATTTTTTTTTTGCCGAGTATGGGTAATAAAAAACTTACAATTTAAAGGAGACATTTTTAAGTCCCTTTTAATAAACTAAACCCACCTTTTCCAACGAAAGGTTTTCATTTCCCCTATCTTCGCCGCCGTAGACATAAAGCTCTTTAGTGAATGATAAGCAGAAGGAATATTAGGGTAAAAGTGATGCAACTGTTATATATGATGGATGCATCTAATGGTGAAACTGCCATCAAGACACCTGTTGTTGAGTTGCAAAAAAGTTTTGATAGTACCAGAGATTTATTTGTTTACCTGCTTTACTTTTTAACAGAAGTTGCAAAGTATGCCGAGACAGATTCTCATAAAAAGTCTAGTAAACATTTGCCCTCAGAAGCAGATTTAAACGTGAATACAAAACTTTCGGGTAATCAAGTTCTTTGGCAAATTTTAGAGGATACTTCCTTCTCAAAAGCAATAGAACGCTTAAACCCTTCCCGTTTTATAAATGAAGACTTATTAAAGAGGTCATACAATAAGTTGTTGGAAAGTTCCGAATACCAGTTATACATTCTTGCTCAAGGACGTGACAAGAATACAGAGAAAGACATGGTTAGATTTATCTTTACTGATATTCTGTTACCCGATGAAGTGTTTACTTCACATTTAGAAGAACATTTTAATAATTGGGATGATGATTGCGAAATGTTAGACCAGTTAGTAAATAGCTACATCTCAAAGCCAGTTGGGTTCAACTTTCAAGAAGTAATTTCACCAGATAAATGGGATTTTGCAAAATCATTATTAATTACAACTTACAATAAGCGCGAACATTTATTAGACATCATCAAGCCAAAACTTCAGAACTGGGATTCGGAAAGGATAGCTTCCATAGATTTAGTGTTGATGAAAATGGGTATCGCTGAGTTTTTGTATTTTGAAACAATCCCAACCAAAGTAACTATCAATGAGTATATTGATATAGCTAAGGAATACAGTACAGAACAAAGCGGACACTTTGTTAATGGCATTTTGGATAATATTCATAAAGAACTTGCGGCATCAGATAAATTGAACAAAGTAGATTTTAAACAAGTAAGATAAAATTCAGGTTATTAATTGTATAAAATAGATAAAACAATGAAAGCACTAATATCAATCTTATCACTATTCTTATTAATCTTTGCATTCTCTTCTTGTAAGGATAGCATAAACGATACATTACAAAAGAAAGCAGAGACAGATACCGCCAACTTCACTACAGTACAATGGCTTGATACGTTAGTAAGTATTGGCACAATTAATATGGGAGAAAAAGCTCAAGTAAAGTTTAAATGCAAGAATACAGGCACTAAACCTCTCATTATTACCAATGCAAGACCCGGTTGCGGTTGCACGGTTGCAGATTTCACCAAAGAACCAATTGCCCCAGGTGGCGAAGGTTGGGTTACAGGAGCTTTTGATAGCAAAAAAATTCATGGAGGTGGAGACATTCACAAAACAATTATTGTATCTACCAATACGAGTAATGGTACAGAAAAGTTCCTAGTTTTTACAGGTACAGTAAATGGCGCACCAGGCGACAAAATAGTGATGCCTAAAGAGAAAAAGTAAAAGTAATTTATAACTAAACATAAAAAAACAAAAAAGATGACACTTTTAAATGTAATGTTAATGGCTGGTGGAGACCCTAAACAAGGTGGTTCTATTCAGTTGGTATTGATGGGGGGTATTATTTTGGTATTCTGGTTCTTTATGATCAGACCACAAGCTCAAAAAGCAAAAGAGCAAAAGAAGTTTATAGACGAATTACAAAAAGGAGCTAAGATTGTTACCAATGCAGGTATACACGCTTCTATCTACAAAATAAATGAAGATGGAACTTTGCAAATTGAAGTTAACCCGGGTAGTTACTTGAAAATCGAAAAGAGTGCTATAAGTATGGAAATGACAGTAGCAGTCAACAAACCAGCAACTGTTACTGTTTCTAAATAATCTAAGTATGCCCCATATAAAAATCCCAAATTGCATCATGTAATTTGGGATTTTTGTTGGAATAAAATGGGTAAAAAGTTGTTTTTCTCATCACTCCAATTAATACGGATATGATAAAAGTTGGTTTAACTGGTGGTATTGGTAGCGGTAAAAGCACCGTAGCACAAGTATTTAAAACGCTTGGCATTCCGGTATTTGATGCTGACATGGTAGCCAAAAAAATAATGGAAGAAGATGAAGAATTAAAATCGTCTATCAAAAAGGCTTTTGGTGAAGCAGCTTACCTAGTAGATAAACTAAACCGAAAATATATGGCTGATATTGTTTTTAAAGATAAATATCAACTAGAGCTACTGAATAGTTTAACACACCCCGCAACAATAAAAGCCGCTGAAGATTGGATGACTGCACAAACTAGTACCTATTGCATTAAAGAAGCCGCTTTATTGTTTGAGGCAGGAACAGCAGGCAATCTCGACATAATTATTGGTGTACAAGCGCCGAATGCACTTAGAATAAAACGGGTGATGCAGCGCGACAACATTACCCGTCAAGAAGTATTGAACAGAATGGAAAAACAAATAGAACAAGACATCAAAATGCTTTTATGCGACTACGTAATCATCAATGATGATCAACATTTGTTGATTCCGCAAGTACTAGATATCCATAAGACAATAGTCATAAGCGGTAAGGCATAAGGATAAACAGGGGAGAGGCAATTGAAAATTTATTGCCCATTCCCCTACTTTTCCTATTTACTGCTAAACACTCACAACTCACAACTCATAACTTCTTCTTGAAAAACTCCTTCAAATTAACACTTAGCATTGCCATCCCACTCATACTAGGCAACCTCACTCAGGTTGCTTACGGCCTCATTGACACTGCCATGATAGGGTCTCTGGGATACAAACATCTGGCCGCAGCTTCACTAGTAGTAAATGTAATTGCTATCCCCTTAGTCATCGGTATAGGCCTTATAATGTCGGTAACGCCACTTGTAGCGATTGCTAACGGACAAAATAACCACCACAAAGCATCACATATTCTTTTTAATGGTTGGATGTTGAGTATTGTATCCGGCATAGCCTTAGCATTAATTGTACACGTTATATCAGCATTCTTACCTCAGATGGGACAAGACCCTGAAGTAGCCGTATTAGCAAAAAATTACATGATTATCATGGGGTATTCTTTAATACCTATGATGATTTTTTCTGCCTGTAAAAATTTCTCCGATGGACTCCAATATACCCAAACAGCCATGACGCTTTCATTACTATCCTTGCCTTTAAATGCATTGTTGTGTTGGATATTTATCTATGGACATTGTGGTTTCACGGCTATGGGCATTAGTGGGGCAGGACTAGCCACCCTCATCTCTCGCTTGGTACTCGCAATTGCAATGATAGTAGTAGTCATGAAACACAAGGTTTTTGAGCCATTTATTAGTCACCGAAAAGAGGCTTGGCAATTACAGTCTGCAACAATCAAAGAGATGTTGGGTATTGGTATACCTAGTAGTTTGCAATATAGTATGGAGGCTGGCGCTTTTTCAATTTCAGGTATCATGGTAGGTTGGCTTGGTGCAGTTCCACAGGCAGCACACCAGATAGCACTCAATTGTGCCTCTACCACTTTTATGATTGCGCTTGGTTTTTCAATGGCAGGGTCTATCAGAATTAGTGACGCCTATGGAAAGAATGAATTTAAGGCTCTGAGACTTATAGGTAAAACGACTGCTATTACAGGTTTATTTTATGGCATTTTTGCTGCATTGTTTATGGTACTTTTGGGCGACTATCTGCCTTACATATTTACCCGCGACACCATCGTTATTCCAACTGCCAAAATGCTTCTTGTCTTTGCTGCCATATTTCAGGTTTCCGATGCAACTCAAGCAATTGGCGTAGGGCTTTGCCGTGGCGTAAAAGATGTAATACGTCCTACTATATATGTGGCAATTGCCTATTGGGGTATCGGCATTCCAGTAGGATATCTCTTAGCATTCCCAATGCACTTAGGAGTAACAGGCATTTGGACAGGTTTTGTTACGGGGCTAACCTTTTCTGCTGTTTTATTAAACTATCGTTTTTTTAGTCGTATAAATAAATTACCAAAAGACTTGTAGGCACAATAAAACTCTAGTATCGTACTATATAAACAGTTACCTATTTCCACTACAAGCAATTACCCTCCAGTGCTTATTACTTATATCCTTACAATTTTAAAATCACAGATTTAAGTTATAAATTTTTAGTCAGTATTCCATCACCTGATATGCTATTATTATCAAATTGTTACTATTTTTAAACAATAATTTTAAGCTATCGTTAACAGATACTTTTGCCCGCGTATAGAAAATCTACTCGTATGAATTATTTGAAATATACGTTACTCACTGTATTTCTTGCCTTTTGTTTAGGTGTCTCTGCTGGCACTATCAAAGGCAAGGTTACCGATTCAAAAACTAAAGAACCCTTAATTGGCGCTACAGTAACATTAATAGGAAGTAGCAAAAAACTAACTACCAGTGTAAACCTAGATGGAACTTATATTTTCAGAAATGTGCCTGTTGGCAGTTATAAAATCAAAATAAATTTTGCTGGATATAAAAGTTCCGATGATTTAGTAGCGGAAATAAAATCTGTAAATGATCTTGTGATTGCAGGTACTGAATTAAAAGAGGAAGTTACGGATTTAGCTGAAGTTCAAGTAAAATCGGAATACTCTAAAGAATCAGATAACTCAGTCAGGGCTATCGAAAGAACAGGCAATGTGGTTCAGAATATATTATCTGCAAAGGCAATTGAATTATCTCCTGATGTCACTGTTGCCAACTCTTTACAAAGAATGAGTGGGGTATCGTTACAATCTAGTAGTAGTGGAGAAGGTAAATACGCTATAATTAGAGGCATGGATCAGCGCTATAATACCACTTTGGTAAATGGCATCAAAATACCAAGTCCTGATGATAGATACCGCTATGTACCCATGAATCTTTTTCCTTCGGATATACTGGAAAGGCTTGAAGTGATAAAAGCACTCACTCCAAATATGGAAGGAGATGCTGTAGGTGGCGTGATGAATCTAGTGATGAAGAATGCACCAAATAAAGAAGAGTTTAAAGTGTTTGCAGCTGGAGGAAACGCCTTATTATTTAGTGATAGGCCGTTCTCAACTTTCGACCATAGTTCTATCAACAAAAAATCCCCTTATGAAACTACTAATGGAGGCAACGCAATTGATTCAAGTTCATTTCCAAAAAACAATCTCAGAATCAAAAACCAATCAATGCCATTAAACTTTCAAACCGGGTTAACTTACGGCAATCGTTTCTTTCATAAAAAACTTGGTTTTCTAGTTAGCCTAAGTTATCAAAATATGTATCGTGGAACCAATCAATCTGTAATAAGACAATATCCTGGTGCAATATTAGTTCCCAATGCAAATGGAAAAATTGGTAATACAATAGAAAACTATCCTCAATTTAATGATGTACTGATAAACCAAATATCGATTCAGCAAAAACGTTTTGCATTAAATAATAAATGGGACTACATATTCAACTCCCGAAACAAAATTTCCTTATATAATTTATATGTTAGAATGGACGAGTTTCAAACTCGCTTATCCTCCGACACCGACATCAATACTAATCCAGGAAATTTGGTCATTAACAAAAGGACATCTTGGCAAATTCAGTCCATTTACAATAGTACACTTCATGGTGAACATAAAATATCTACAGCTTTAAATTTAGATTGGTCAGCAGCCTACTCAAGAGCTAAACAAGAATTCCCTGATTTGGCCCAATACAATGTTGATAATAAATTATGGAACAGGTTCTCTAGTGATAGTTTAATTTATAACCACGATTCCGCCTTAGTTAAGAGTATGAGTAGATCGTGGTCGCACAATACTGACCAGGATATATCTGCTTATGTGAATCTTACTTGGTTAAAAAAGATTTGTCACAGAAATATGGAATTTGGCTTTGGTGGTATGTTCAGACATAAGATAAGGGATAATTTTTATAGGACCTACACATTATCTTCCTCAAATAGCAACTCTCCTCAGCTTATCAATATAGATTCTATAAAATATTCATTTAACACAGCCGTTGGCGACGTCCCTTCGGGCGACCCTGGTGTTGCAAGGAACTATTCTATTACCGAAAACGTAAGCGCTGCCTATTTGCAGGCGAAGTTTATGGCAACCGATAAACTACAAATTCTAGGAGGTATCCGATTTGAAAACACCGACCAATCTTATAGCACAGACCTTACTCCTTATTTAAATGCTAAAACGGGTAAGATAAATTACTATGATATACTACCTAGTTTACACTTTAGATATACTATTGATAGATTAAGGTCTATAAGGGCATCTTATTTTAGAAGTTTGATTCGTCCGGGATTTGTAGAAATAACGCCGTCTTATACCCCCGCTACAGAAACAGAGGCATACGATCAACAAGGAAATCCAAAGTTAAAACATACCACTGCAGATAACTATGATGTAAGGTTCGAGTTGTTCCATAAAGCAGCAGATCAATTGCTAGTAGGTGCTTTTTATAAAAGAATCTACAACCCAATAGAAGTAACATTCAGTCATTACAAAGTAACAGGAGGCAACTCTTCCCCTGGGGACAATATCCTAACTCCTACCAACATTGGCAACGTTAATAATTATGGGATTGAATTATTATATACTAAATACTTTGGTAAATTTGGGATAAGTGCAAACTATACCTATACACATAGTGCCACTACAACTACTAAATTTTATCTTGCTTATGACACAACAAAACGCAGCACAAAAACAGATTCTGTTTCTCAAACTAGACCCTTACAAGGACAAGCAGAACACATTGGAAATATATCCTTGTTATTTAAAGACCATAAATTGGGTCTAGATATTCAATTGGCATATGTGTATACAGGTGAAAGAATACAATTAGTAAATACATTTTACAACCTAGATACCTGGCAGGCACCTTATAATCAACTGGACTTATCCTTCACAAAAAAAATTGTAAAACGACTAGAGATTTATGGCAAGGTTAATAATTTGACCAACGAGAAAACAAAGTTCTATATAAAACAACCTTTTATCTTAGATAAAGGACACCCTTTACCTTTTCAGGATGAATCAAAACACATTTTTGTAAGAAGAGATGTATTTAAAACATCTTATTCGCTAGGTTTGAGATTCAAAATATAATATAATAGTACAAAATGATAACAATGAAATTATATACTCTTACCTATTTACTTCTAGCAACTATTGTTCTTTCTGTAAGCGCATGTACAAAATTGAGTACAGATAACAATAGTATATCGATGGCTCTAAAAAAGCCAACTGTCCCCTTATTAGATTCTGCTTCAGGCAATACACTTTGTGGTAGTGTTTCAGGAACTATGTTGGCAGGAAAAACTTATATTATCAATTGCGACTTATACGTTAATGAAGGAGACTCATTGGTTATTCAACCTGGAGCTCGTTTAATATTTAAGAATCAGGCTGGGATGATTGTACGAGGGAGTTTATTTTCCCTAGGATCCCAAAGAAACCCCATTTACTTTGGAGTAGATGGTCAAGTAAAAACTGATAATCCGGTAAAAGGATTTAAGGCCAAGAATGATTCTGCATTTAAAGGTTTGTGGAGGGGCATAGCCGCAGATGTAACTTGTAATTATCTTGTTTTTAAATGGACTCATATAGAATATTGTGGTGCCATTGCTGGCAATGATAGTTCTGCCATTTACAATGTAGAAGGTATAGCAAAAACTGCCAATGCTTATGGAATTTTCTTTTCAAATTTTTTAGGCTATTTTGTTTTTGAAGATTCCTGGATGTATGGTAGCGTAGACGATGCTATTCGAATTGGAGGTAGTGGAGGAAAGTTTGCAATACTTAGAAGTACTTTCGAAAAATGCGGTAAAAGTGGTGGCGATATTTTAAATATTAAAGCGGGTGGTGTAGGTGATATGGCTTACAATTTTTTTATTGGTGGAGCAACTAACTCCCTAAAAGCAGCAAATTCAGGCACAGCCCCGGGTATTCCAAATTGCGAAGCAAGGGTTTATAACAACACTATAATTAACTCAGGCTACCGTCAAACCAAATCTGGCAGAGGCGGTTCTATAAACTATGAAAATGGTGCAAGAGGGCAAGTATTCAACAACTTAATTGTAAATTGCAAGTATGGATTAAGACTCAATTCAAACGTGCCAGATACTGCTTATATGTATGCTGGAAATTATGGATACAACTATTACTGGGCTAGTGATTCATCTGTAGCCAATCAGATTTTTCCTTTTACACCAGGTGCAGTAACCAAGCCTGTAGAAACAGATTTCCCTAAGCCAAGTACTTATTTACCTCCCAATTATACGTACACTCCTGCCAATGTTGCTTATGACGGCACAAAAGCAGTTCAAGTTGGCAACCCACTATTCACAAACTATCCTTTACCTGTATCAGGTGGATATGGTTTGGCAGACATAACCGCAATTGGCAAATTCGCTTTCACACTACAACCAAATTCTCCGTGTATTGGCGTGGGCTACACAGGGTTTTCTCCATTGCAGGTAGTACCTACAGATCCTGTTTTTGGTGTTACTACCTTCTCCTTACCTGGAAAAGATATTGGTGCCTATCAAATAAATGGCTCAGGTAACCAACACTAGTTTTTTCATTCATCAATCATAATTTTATAAGCACTATAGTAATATCAACGGGGCTATTTTGTTGTGTAGCTCCCCCATTCAAAGTATCACGCCCCATTCTCCACTCAAATCTCACTTCTCTAAATGCCGATGCTGATGCTATTTCTTTCCCAACCTAGTTTAATTGAGAATATATTTCAAAACGACTTTATCTGCGTCCTAAATGTGAATCGATATTTCCTACATAAATCTTTGCGATGTAATTCTTTGTATAAATAGCGCTGCGCTCTTTTGCTGTTAATTCTTTTCTTTCTTCTAATTAAAACGACATTGATTAATTACATCGTTTAGGTAAGTTTACATAGCCGAATATAAAAGGAAGTTAGTTGATTGTAATTTCCAATAAAAATATATCAACAACCGGTTCAAAAATTATCAGCAATTATGCAATTAACAACCTCCTAGTTTGTTCATCTACTACAGTAATGGTTATTTTAAAGGTATTATTCCCTAATAACCCTTTTGCCTTTTCGGGCCATTCTATCAAAGACAGCTTACCGTTATAAAGTACCTCTTCTACCCCTGCATTAATAGCGTCTTCTTCATCCTTTAAGCGATACCAATCATGGTGATAAATGGTACCTACTACCTCGCTTTTATACTCATTTATTATAGCATAAGTAGGGCTGCTAACCGATCCGTTTACTTGGAGCAAGGTACACAGGGCATGTATAAAAGTAGTTTTTCCACTCCCCATTTCGGCATAGAAAGCCCATATTTTATAGTGCTTCCCTGCCTCCCAAATTTGTTGGGCAACGGCTTCTATTTCTTTAAGTGTAAAAACAATTTCCATGAAGCGAAGATAAAAGAAGCAAGTGATTTTGAATCTTGATCAAGAGAAAAGAACTCGCTTCAATTTTATTAATTCCCAAAACAATGCCGCAAAGGCACAAAAAAATACATAGAAAAAAGAGAATACTTTGTCGTTAGTTTAGTAAAAGTAATTTCAAAAAAAGGGATTTTACAAAAAAAGAGGTAAGAATATCCAAAACATTGTTACGCATAAGTTACCGATGCACTTAATGTTATTGAAACATACTTAAGCAAATACACAGCAAGGTAAGGCAGTAGTTAGAACATAATACCTGATACGTCGTATTTTACTATCACAACATCCCATTTGTTTCCATCTACCTTCTAATAAATACAAACCCATCTTCGAGCATACTTAAAGGCAGATAAAAACATAAGAAACTTCATCTTAGAATATTGATGAATAAAGCTTCGGTTATAGAGTAACGAGGATAAAAATACAGGTCAGCCCTTATTAGCATATGTATCGATGAATGTTTAACCTTTTACTTGTTGATATTTTTAGTGTAAACACCATTCTCCCAACTTACAACAACCCATGTCTAAATGTGGGTGAAACAATATGCCAATATTCTATCCCTCACTGTCGAACCCTGTTCTTCAAGCTTCGAACATTGGTTTAATATGGTAGGAATATGGTTTGCATAAGGTATATTTTGAGGAAATTAAATAAAAATTGAGCCAATAGCTATTATTTTGAGGACACCATTACACCCATAGTCAAATTAAATAAGGTTATTATTTCTATACCAGTCAATCGTTTGTTGCATGCCACTTTTTAAATCAAATTGTGGCTCAGTGCCCAACACTTGCCATACTTCACTTGCATCGCAACTCCAATTGGCAGCACTTATTTCATTTATCTTTTCCTTGGTTAATAGAGGGGTTTTATTTGGTGCCACCATTTTATAAATAACCTCTATCAACATTGCTATCCACAAAACAGGAGTGACAGGAATGAATAGTTTTATTGTTTTCTTTTTTAGTATATCTTTAATGATAGCCCCCAACTCTTTTTTGTCATAGTTTTTTTTATCACTAACGATGTATTGTCCATTACTCCTCCCCTTTTGCAATAGTCCTACAATTGCAAAGGATAAATCGCTTACATGAACCATCGACAATACCTGACGGTATAAACCAAGATAAGGCTCAAGCCCTCTCTTAATTAGCTTTACATACTCAATAAAATCTTTGTCCCGAGGCCCATATACGGCTGTTGGATAAACAATCAGGAAAGGAATTGGAGACTGACTAAGCAAATAACGGGAAACAGCCTTTTTGCTATCGCCATACTTACTAATAGGATTCATAGGCTGGCTAATAGTAATGGGGGGCTTCAACTTTTGGTCTCCAGGGCCAAAGGCTGCCATTGAGCTTACCAATAAAAACTTGTCGGGAATATTTTGTGACGCCACCAAAGCTAGTACGAGCTTTTGAGGCAGTAAATTATTTACTTCATTAAATTCATCCACCTTATTAGCCCTTGTAATGCCTGCATTGTGAATTACATACTCAAAACGACCGTATTGTTGTTTTAAACTAGTTAGCTGCCCAACCAACATCGTTTGGTTGTAATAATCCAACTGCACTACAGCTACATCAGCAAACTCTGGTATAATCACCTTACTGCTTTGTCTTACGGCGGCAAAAACGCTGTAGCCTTGCTTCAATGCTTCATCTATCAGGTGACTCCCAATAAAGCCACTTGCTCCGGTGATGAGTAAATTTGGTTTCATAATCTATTAATCATTTTTGACAAAAAAAGGGTAGTAATCATAGGCATATAGTTCCCATCATTGCTTATCTTACTATTGTTGTAGTATATTAAACCCTTTTTATAAAACATCTACGGCGTTTATGTTGAACCGCAGTAAAGTCTTCCCACATAGATTGTACCTTAGTATTATCTTCTAATTCATGATTAGACTCTACCGTATCAACCCCATGCTTTACGTAAGATTCATACGTCTCCTTCATCAACATTGCATTTACCCCTTTGCCTTGTAGGTCTTTTCTTATTGCAACCATCAGCAAGTCGGCCATATTATTCTTCTTCATGGCCTGTAGGATAGGAATAAAGCCAAACGGTAGCAATTTGCCCTTATTCTTTTGCAATGCCTTAGATAAAGACGGCATGGTTATACCAAATGCAGCAAGCTTACCCTCGTTATCAACTATAATTGTTACAAATTCTACCTTCATAAATGAAAAATACATTTTTGTATAATAATCCATTTGCCGTTGCGTTAAGGGTGTTACCCCGTATAAATCGGCATAGGCATCATTAATCAATTCGAATATTGCTGTTCCATAAGGCAATATTTCTTTGGGCTTCTTGGCTTTAATTACTTTCAGTTTCAACCTTCGTTCTACAATAGCTGCAATTCTGATAAACTTTTCTGGCACTTCCTTTTCGATCTTAATCTTATATTCTACCCAATCGGAATCCTTCTCAAACCCAAGTTTTTCGAAGTGTCTTTGATAATAAGGATAATTATAAATTGACGCTAGGGTACCCAATTGATCAAAACCTTCTATTAATGTTCCCTCATGATCTAAATCAGTAAATCCTAATGGACCATGAATGGCTTCCAATCCCTTTTCTTTAGCCCAATTCTGAACTTGTTCTATCAACAAGCGACTAATCTCCTCATCATCTTCGAAATCTATCCAACCAAAGCGGATGTATTTATTTTTCCATTTATTTATATATGCATTATTAATTATTCCCGCTACACGTCCTACAACCCTTTTGCCTTTATAGGCAAGCCAATAACGGGCTTCACAGTAATCAAAAGCTGGATTCTTTTTTTTGTTTAAAGTTGAAGCTTCGTCAAAACTTAAAGGAGGTACATAATAGGGATGATCTTTGTACAATGTATCTGTGAAGTGAATAAAGGCCTTCATATCGACTTTAGAGACTACTTCTTTAATTTGAATACCCATGAATGAATTAATTTTGTTACTATTATTGTTTATTATAAAATTCCAAGTCTTTTAGATACAGAATAAATTTTTCCAACTGCCTCATCCACTTGTTCTTTAGTATGCGTAGCCATCAAACTGAATCTTATTAGAGTGTCATCTTTAGGTACTGCAGGAGAAGTAACAGGATTTACAAAAACACCTTCATCAAGGAGCATCTTTGAGAGCTGGAATGTTTTTAAATCATCCCGAATATAAATAGGTATAATGGGTGTACAGGATCTCCCGGTATCAAATCCAAGTTGGTGTAGATTTTTCAACGTATAATGCGTAAGTTCCCAAAGTTTATCTATCCTTTCGGGTTCTCTTTTAATAATTTTCAAGGCAGCCAAGACACTTGCTGTGGAGGCTGGAGAGATACTAGCACTAAATATTAATGATCTTGCATGATGTTTCAGAAATTCAATAACGGTTTTATTGGCTGCAATAAAACCTCCTATTGAAGCTAGCGATTTGCTAAAGGTCCCCATAATTAAATCAACCTCACTGGTCAACCCAAAATGATCGGCCGTTCCCCTACCGTTTTGTCCGATCACACCCAAAGCATGTGCATCATCCATCATGATATTGGCATTATATTTCTTAGCAAGTGCAACAAGCCCCGGTAAATTTACAATGTCTCCATCCATACTAAATACACCATCAGAAACTATGAGTTTTAT
>Ga0114962_10002937_pt1 | contig 13956 bp, 7 predicted proteins | sample C_130820_MF_Meta_FD_87017 | JGI IMG/M metagenome (GOLD analysis project Ga0114962, IMG submission 87017) | Freshwater microbial communities from Lake Croche, Canada to study carbon cycling - C_130820_MF_MetaG | ecosystem: Environmental > Aquatic > Freshwater > Lake | place: Lake Croche, Canada... | reverse complement strand
GCAGTGTTCCATATGCCAATCGTGTGACACAAGACGATCATATTCCCAATAGAAAGTTTGTAACAAATTATGTAGCAGCCGGTGCATTTTTACCAGGTGTTGCAGACGTTAATCAGATTTATTCAGGCGACACCACAGTGCGTGTGTTTGATTCAAGTGTGAGTGCCACTAGAGTAGCTACATTGACTGGTGCCGCAATATCAGGTGCCACGCCAGGCATATTGACATTTACTGCATCAACTGGCGATACTGTACAAACCGGCATGCTGTTAAGTGGCGGTGGTGTAACAGCTGGAACTTATATTGTTTCAGGCAGTGGTCTTACTTGGACATTGAACCAAGCAGCCAGCGGTGTTCCAAACGTAGGAACCTACACGGAACCATTCAGTCCATCAGACCCGAGCCCAATCGCTGAAACCAGTCAAGTGGTGTTTACCGTAGACGGTGTTATAAGATCTCAATTGAGTGCCAACGGATTTTATATTGATAACATAAAAATCAAAACCAATACAATCAAGAACTATGACGGATCCAATGATTTGATTTTAGGAGCAAATAACGGTAATATACAAGTGGCGGCCACACTGACTCTTAACAATCAAACATTGCCAACATATACAACCGGCGGTACAAAAGTATATTCAAACGTTAGTCCAGGACCGGGAAAGTCTGGAATATTTTTTGTAAATAGTACAAATTATGCCGATGAACTAGTGGCAAAGAATCGAGCATTACTTTTGAGTATGATATTTTAAGGATAGAACATGGCATTAACTTGTACAGCAATCAACGCGGCAAACACAGTACTGTATACCAGCAGTGGAAACACAGCAATCACAACGTTGATTGTTTCGAATGTAAATCCATACAGCGCGGCTACTCCAACTGTGGGCCAAAGCAATTTGAACTTGTTCATAGTTCCAGGCGGTGGAACTCCTAATTTTGCCAACATGATTGTCAGCGCATTACCGTTGCCAGCAGGCGAAACATTTACATTTGACAATGAAAAAATTGTCATGAGCAACGGTGATACATTGGTAGCTACTGGTTCAGCACCAATAGGTATAACAGCCAATGCTGTGAGCTTGACAGTGACCAGTTACAGTGCCAAAAGCGGTACTGGTCCGTATCTAGTGACATTTAATATTCCATAAACTGCCACTTTGGGAACCAGCGGCGGCGTGGGATCATATTTTAGTATAGCTGGTAACGGCAATGCATTGTATAACGGAGTGTATGTGTGTACAGCCAGTTCAGCTACCACAATTCAGTTGAGTTACACAGCAGATCCTGGCGTGTATGGCGCAGGAACAACAGTTATGAATATCAATAGTTTGGTTGCTACTGTAAGCACATTGAGCGTATAATGCGATTTTTAAGAAATATAAATCTCAACCCCAAAGCACCGCACGATCAGCGATTGGTGATTACCAAAGCTGACGAAGTGCAGTTCAACACACAGGCCAGTTTGAAATTGCCTAGCGGTGGCACAGCCCAACGTGCGGCCAGTCCTACTGCGGGCATGATGCGTCTTAATACTGATACTAATCAAGTTGAAGTGTATCAAAGTTCCAGCTGGCGCAGTTTGCGTTACAAAGAAAGCGGAGCAATTGCCTTACAAAGTCTGGGCAATGGCGACGGAATCAGCACACTGTACGGACCACTGAGTCCAGCACCTCCCAGTGTGTCACAAAGCGGATACACTTGGTCAGGCGCAAACTTGATGGTGTATGTTGAAAACGTATTTCAATTGTTCAACACTAACTATCTGATTGCACAGAATCCCACTGTTAATGCCACAGTTAACACCATAGCAAACAGTGGTTCAACCAATATTATTTTAAACAGCGTGGCTGATATTATTGTGGGATCAGCAATCACAACCACATCGCCGACCACAACAGTATCAACCACAGTTAACACAACCGCAGTGACAGCAACGTATGTCAGCGGTGGAGTTGCCAGTACCACCATGTTGGTTACTGCAAAAAGTGGCACATTTGTGGATGGACAAAAGATTGTTAACACCGCTGGATTCCTAAGCGGACAATATATTTCAACTGGTTCAGCAACTACTACGTTTGTTTTGAATGCAGTGGCAAACACACAACCAAGCGGCACTATAACATTTGCATCATGGGGCGGAAATACCAATTTGATTGTTGCTAGCACAGCCAGTATCGTGGCTGGAATGTTTGTGAACGGCATTGGATTCAATAGCGGTCAAACAGTTATCAGTGCTTCAGGAACGGTGGTAGTCTTGAGCGCACCGCCAGATTCAACTCCTACTGGCACTGTGATTTTCACAAGCAGTGCAAGCGGAACTGTGTTTGCAGCCAGTACCACAGTCACAGCAGTCAATGGATACACCAACACAATCACAATCAATAATGCCACCACAGCTTCACTTGCAGTTGGCAGAGACATCACCATGACATTGCCCACAGGCTATTATGTTCGCTTTACTGGCCCAGCGGCCGCAACAAAACCAATCACAGTTATCTCAGGTTTTGACAGTTAAGGGTAACCCATGGCCCTTGAACTAACGCCGGAATATGCACAAAGTTTAGGCCGTATTGGCGGTCAACTGTTGTCGCCTAATTTGGAATTCCAAGGCGATGATATACAATTTGACACTGACTTATTGTACTTGGACGTTGTCAACAAACGTGTTGGTATCAATAATTATGGTACTAGTCCTGAAGCACTTTACCTTGGCAACATAACTGGCGATCAGTCGTTATTTTCAACAAACTTAATAGTAGACGGTGCCACAACCACTGACACTAACTGGACTATCAGTAGCAACACTGTTCAATTGTCCAGTGGAATACTGTACTTAACTCCAGATCAAGGCAGTAGTCCTGTCATTACTGCCAACGGTGTTGGCAGTGCAAATGTCAATATCACCGACAGACTAATCTCAGCTAAAAACATAAATGAAAACATTTATCTAACTCCGGATAATATTGGTATTGTGCAAGTCACTGGCAACATGCAAGTTAATGGAGTTGGCAGTTTGACTTATGTGACTGGCAATGTAACTGTTGATGGCAATTATATTGCGGGTAGTGTGATTAACTTGGGCGATGCCACAACTGATACAATTACATTTACAGCAGATGAAAATTCAAATCTAGTGCCCAGTGCCAACAACATATACAGCATTGGTTCCGTTGCTAAACAATGGAATAATTTATACGGAACAACCCTGACGGGAACTGGAGTATTGGCCACAACTGCTGTGCTCGGCGGCATAAACTTAACGGGCAACATAATTTCCAGTGCCAATAATACTCTTGATATCACTATTAATCCGCCGGGAACCGGCAACGTGACTTTCAACGGCCTGGTACCATTTACCGGCAACAACATCAACAACAATACCAATAGAATTTATAATCCTCCGTACTATTTGTTATCAACCAGCGACGGTTATGTTAATTTTACCGGCACCAACGGCATTGCGTTTCCAATAGGAACCAGTGCTCAACGCAATACTACAATACTAGGCACTACCCGATACAACACAGATGCAGGATATCTTGAAATTTACAACGGCACCGGCTGGCAAAACAGTTTGGGAAGTGTGCCGTTGGCAACTGCCACAGATGTCAGCGACTCTGCCATAATTTACGACCTTATACTAGGTTAAAAACTCCAAACCGCTAAATACTATTACTGTAAGAACTGACCAAGTTTTTACGATACTCAACAGCGAGGCCCGCTATGCAAGGTGGCCGTATCCGTGAAATTCGGTGGTAAAGGAGAGGCAGATGGCCCTTGGTCGAATTAGTGGTCCGCTCTTAAAGTCGAATCTACTTCGTAACGGTGTAGACTTGGCATTTGAGACGAATCTATTGTACTTGGATGTTACAAATCGCCGCGTTGGTATTAATACCGGGTCTCCGTCACACGATTTACAAGTTAACGGAACAGCTAGAGTTACCACACTGAATGTCAGTGGTGCAAGTACTCTTGGCAATATCACATTTGGCACAAACTCCATACAGAGTGCCACTAACCAAATCAACTTATCAGCAGGCGGATCCAACCCTGTTGTTTATCAGGGTATTTTACAAGTTGGTAATTTGCAATTAACTGCAAATACTCTAACCACACTACTGCCAAATCAAAACATCAGTTTGACCACAACAGGCACAGGCGCAGTTGTTGTCAACAACAATTTAACTGTTACTGGTAATTTATACACACAGGGTAATTTAACAGTTGATGGCACAGTCACTATCAAAGGTAACATCACAATTGGTGATCAAACTACAGATACTGTGGCCATTACCGCTGGAATCAGTAGTGATTTGATACCTGCAACCACAGCCACATACAATCTGGGATCAACAACTGGTCCGTTGTACTGGAACAATGTGTATGCTACCAACAGCTATTACAACAGCATCACAGTAACAAATTTTCAAAATAACAATCTAGTTTTTAGCGCAAACACCATTACTGATACTGTAAGCAATGCTGATATTCAGTTTGCTACAACTGGTACTGGCGGCATTGTACTGGGCAATGTCAAAGTCAGTTCAAACAGTATTACCAACACAGTTTCAAATGCTGTTACCACTTTCAATCAAACCACAGGAACTGCCAGCTTTACTGGATCCATTGCCAGTGCAACCGCAGTAACATTTACAGCCAGCGTTGCGTTAACTACTCTAACAGTCGCCAGCACACCAAGCGGTGCGGGCATTGTTGTTGGCCAAAGCATCAGCGGTGGTTCAATCCCAGCAGGAACATATATTGTTTCTAACTTGTCAGGCACCGGCACAAGTTCAACCAGCACTTGGGGCATTAGTAATTCATTCACACAGGTCAGCACAACAGTAACAGCACAGTTGGCCACACTGACTGTAACAGCAGTTGTGGCAGGTCCGATCAACTCTGGAATGATCCTAGCTGGCAGCGGCGTAACTGCCAATACTGTTGTAGTCAGTCAAAATACAGCATCAACTGCGGCGGTAGCAAGCCCAACATTTTCAAGTGGTGGCGCACAAGGCGCATACACATTTGTAGTAAGTTCCGGAACCAGCATTGTTAAAAATCAATTTGTATCTGGTACTGGCATTCCAACAAACACATTTGTAAGCACCGTATCTGGAACTAGCATTACATTAACCAAACCATTTACCACACAAGCCAGCGGTACATACAATTTTTACACACCAGGCACACAGGGCACATACTATGTAAGTCCAGCGCAAACTGCAAGTTCAACTGCCATTACTGGCACAGTGACGGGCTATGTTTACATTGGCGGAACCAATGGAGTTGTTATTCCGTCAGGAACAACATTACAACGTCCAGGTAGTCCAACTACTGGAATGATTCGATTTAATACAGACTCAGCAAGTTTGGCCATTGAAGTTTATACTGGAAGTTCGTGGGCTGGTGTTGCAGGAGCATCAGCAGGTATTACTGTTAATCAAGCTAGCGATTCAGCCGCACAATGGGCATTAGCATTAGGATAAAATATGGCAACCACATTTAAAAATGCAATAAGTACAGCAGTAGGAGCAACACCGATCATCGTGTACACTGCCGCAAGCAACGTTCGAGTAACAATTTTGGGTATCAGTTTTGCTAATGTAACTAGTGGTTGGGTCACAGCAAGTGTAATAATAACAGACCCATCACCAGGCGGAACATTTACAGCCAATCAAAGTAGCGTGACAAATACCACCACACTGACCAATGTGAACACATTTAATAATATTTCAGTTGGCGCAAGTGTAACTGGAACCGGTGTTCCAGCAAGCACAACAATCAGCAGTTTTGATGCAGTGGCAAAAACCATCACAATCAGCAATGCTATAACACAAACATTGTCAGCAAATGTGATTACATTTGTAGGCACAACAGCCGCTACCAGCTACTATATTAAAGATGTGATTGTGCCTGCCAATCAAAGTTTGAGAGTTATCAACGGCGGCGAGCGTTTGGTTTTAGGCGCAAGCAACACACTGTCCGTGGTGACCAATACTGCATCCAGTTGCGATGTTATTGTAAGTTTAGTTGAAATTATCTAAGGATTAATATTATGGCCATGAATTATGTTGGTGATGTAAAAGACGATGATTTGCTAGGCAATGGCCAAGCAAGATTTTTTTACGGATTGCGTAGAACAGATGATGGAACATTGTATTTTGTCAAAGTTGATCAACTAACCGGAACCGATACAATCACAATCAACGTTGCTGGCTCCAATGCCAACAACTTTGAAGATTTTGAATACGGTGTAGATTATTTTGACGGGCGAAGTGCAGTAGACCATAGTAGACCTTATCCTAATTTGTATTATGATCAGTATCGCTGGGATACTAAAAACATGTACTATTATATCAATTCACAAGGCGAATTAGTCGCACGTATCAATCAAGCATACGTTTATAGTTAAGGAATAAAAATGGCAGAGTTTAAAATAAACAGATTACGTTACACATGGTCAGGCGCATGGGTAGCAAACACAGCATACGGAAAAGACTCCGTTGTACAATACAGCGGAAAGACCTATGCTTGTTTGATTGCACATACAGCAGATGCTGTATCGTTTTATAACGACTTAAATCACGTTACTCAAACCGGAGCTTCTACTCCATACTGGGCACTTATTCTTGAAGGCAATACATTTAAAGGCCCGTGGGCAACTGGAAGAGTGTATAATGTTGGTAATATTGTTATTTTTGGTGGACAAGTCTATACTTGCGTAACACCTCATACTAGCACAGCATTTGCTACCAATGCTACTAACTGGATACAGTATTCACAATTTTCAAACTGGAAAAATGCATGGACCACCAGTACTGTTTATGGCTTAGGCGACATTGTCAAGTACGGCGGCATAGTGTATCGTTGTAACACTAATCATATTTCTTCCAGTAGTGTTGCCGCGGCGGCCGATCCAGAAACTAATACAGGACTTGAAGCAGATTTATCTAAATGGACTGTAGTTAATAACGGCATCGATTACAAAGGAATTTGGAATGTGGTCAACGGTGTGCCACAACCTGGCGGCACAGTTAGATATAAGTTAAACGATATTGTAAAACTTGGCGCAAACTTATGGCAATGTAGTGCCGGACATAGTTCCACTGCAATTTTTAATACATCTCGTTGGAATCTATGGATGCCAGGCGAAGAGTATGCAAATTCATGGACTCTTACATCTAGTTTTCAATTGGGAGATATTGTAACTTACGGTGGCTATGATTATATTAGTAATATATCAAATAACATAGGCAACATTCCGTCTACTGATGCAGTTAGCTGGGCATTGTTTACAAAAAATTACAATGTACGCGGTACATGGGATGTGACTGCAAACTATAAAGTTGGTGATACAGTACGTAGAAATGGACGATTATATATTGCACTGTTTGACAACAACAGTTCAGATCCTACTGCAAGTACTACTCCATTACAATATGTTGCGACAGGAAGTGGTAATAAAACTGTTAAAGTTAGCGATTCTACTACGATTAGACCAGGTATGATTATTGTTGGAACTGGTTTTACAATAGGTCAAACAGTTGTTACTGTTGTTGATTCTACCACCATAACATTAGATAGAGCGCCTGATGGAACTCCGTCGGACAATCAAAGTTTAACTTTTACAGGTGTTGGCGCAAACTGGCAATTGATCAATTCAAATAACGAATGGTTGAATTTCTGGACATCTTCAGCATCTGTGTCGTACAGCGTAGGCGATTTGGCAATCTGGCAAAATGCGACCTACATGTGTATTCAAAGTCATGCTAATGGCACTACTGGTGCTAAACGTCCAGATTTAGATTTATTAAATCAATACTGGACAGTTTTTATCAGCCACGATAAAAAGAACGCTTTAAATACTTACGGCGATATTGAAGCATACAGTTCTGGCCAACCTACTGCAATTCCTATCAGCACGAATTCTTTTGCTTTAAAAGCAGTTGCAACTGGTTCTAATGTATTGCCAACATGGTCGCAAATTATGAACATTAACAATGTGTTCTATGTAGCGCCTTCCGGCACTGACGGTCTTAGTAGCGACGGTTGGGGCAAGACAGTGGATCGCCCTTATAAGACCATTGCGTATGCTTGCCAAATTGCAAGTGCTGGTACAACTAATTTAAATGCATATAAAGTAATTGCGGCAAATAAATCTTGGCTTACTGCTGAAATGTATCAGTGGATGCTATATCAAAAATCAACAAGCCAAGCTCCTTTTAGCCCAAGCTCTGCATTTGATCAAACTAAAACAATCCGCGATGCTGGATATGTAATTGATGCAGTATTGTACGATATTACTAGAGGCGGTAATAGTCAAACTGTACAAACTGCCCTGGCATATTTTGCACAAGAAAGTTCAACAACTTTTATCAATGCAACAGTAGCCGCTGAAATGCCATTCTTTATTGCGGCATTACAACAATTATTGTCGCTTATTGGTAATGTATTAGCTGACACTAACCCAAGTCAAAGTTATCAAGTACTAAACAATGTTCCATTAATAAATCGTGTTACTAGAATTCTTAATGCAACGATTGTTGGCGCACCAATTTTTCCAGCACTTACTAATATTGAAGTAACAGCTAGTCCTGCTATTACAACATTATTTGGATATATTACAACAGCATTGACCAATGTCACTACTGCGGGTTTACCTTCGCCTAATTCAGGTGCTACTATAACTATTAATGTAAAAACTGGAACTTATAACGAGTCGTTACCAATTTCAGTTCCACCTAATTGTGCTATTGTAGGAGATGAATTACGCGGCACTGTGGTACAACCAGCAACTAGAATAATATTAACAATTACAGGTGCTAACGATGCAACTGGTTTATTCACAGTTTCCAGCACAGCTGGATTGACAAATAATATGCCTTTCATGTTAACCACTGCTACAGGCGGATTGTCTGCCGGTACAGTATATTACATTGTGGGTTCTTCTATTACTTCAACACAATTTAGCGTTAGTACAATATCTGGCGGCTCTGCACAAGCATTAGCATTGGCTACTAATGTTTCAATAACTGCTTATGCTGGAGATTGCTTAAAGAACATGTTCTTGCTACGTAATGGTAGCGGACTACGCAACATGACATTTAACGGACTTTTAGGTACACTTGGTCCAATTAATTCGTTTTTAACGGCACGCCCAACTGGCGGATCGTATGTAAGTCTTGATCCAGGTAACGGCCCAACTGATACAAGTGCTTGGATTTTTAAACGTAGTCCTTACGTTCAAAACGTAACTACATTTGGATACGGTTGCGTGGGTTTAAAAATTGACGGAACATTACATAACGGCGGAAATAAATCTATTGTGTGTAATGACTTTACACAAGTGTTAGGCGATGGGGTTGGTATTTGGGTTACTGGTCCTAGTTCAGTATGCGAAGCAGTTAGCGTATTTGCTTACTATGGTTATGCAGGTTACTTAGCAGAAAACGGCGGACGTTTACGTGCAACCAATGGTAACACATCATACGGTACATTTGGTTGTATTGCAGAAGGATATGATCCTACTGAAGCACCTGTGACAGGAGTTGTGTTTAATCAAAGTAGTCAAGTACAAGCTCAAGTAGCTACATCACTAGGATCGTCTGCACAATTGATTAGAATGTCATATTCTAATGCAGGTAATGCATACTATACAACTACAACTAATCTATTAGGTTATAGTAATAATTTTCAAGGTGCATCTTGGACTCCTACTAATTTAACATTAACAAAAAATACAGTTAGCCCCATAAGCGGATTAACAGATGCATGGTTTTTGGCATCAACTGCTGGTACAGGCATACTGACTCAAGCAGTTCCAATTCCAGCGGCAGGCGCAGTTTATACAAATATTGCTGGTGTAGGTGGTTCAGGAACTAGTGCTACATTTAATGTTACAGTAACAGCTACTACCTATGTTGTTACTGTTAATAACGGCGGATCTGGATACATCGGTAATGACCAGATAACTATTTCTGGAGCACTATTAGGCGGCGCAAATCCTGCAAATAATTGTACAGTAACAGTATTTGCATTGAGCGGCAGTTCAATATCCACCGTGACTTTACCATCAGCTGGTGTAGTTGGTAATACAGTTCCAGTTGGTAGTGCATTAAAATATACAACCAGTTTGTATGTTAAACAGGGTACAGCACCAAGTTGCGATTTGTTAGTTACATTCAGTGGCTCGACAACTGTGACCAATGGTGTAAATTTTAATTTTAGTACTGGTGCAATTACCACTACAGCATTGGGTAGCGGAACAATTTCAGCACCTTCATTATCGGGCAAAGTTACTTTGACCAATGGTTGGTATCGATTGTATTTTTCAACAGCAGATTCCACTGGATTGAATACAACAGCCACAGTGGCATTTTATCCTTCAAGCAGTGCAACCAGCGGAGGAACTTATGTCTATGCTGGACAATACGAAATTGCTGGCAATGTTACACCAGCGGCGCCTTCATTCTATCTTGATGTTGCAGGCACTACAAAATATACAGCATACGCCAATTACACAATTACCGGTGCTGGTACAGGAGCATTGGCTATCGGTGACGAATTGAGATCAAATTCTATATTTGAAACTCGTGTTACCAGCGGCGGCACAGGCTATCAAACAGCCAGCAACAATGCTCAAGCCGGCACAAATCAACAAATTACAATTTCGCAATCAGATACATTACTGTTATCCAACTATGTTGGTATGCGTTTGTTCATTAATAGCGGTACTGGCGCAGGCCAGTATGGTTACATTGCCTACTACGATAGTGTTGGTAAAATTGCTCAAATAGCTAAAGAATCTTTCACTCCTATAGAAATTACCACAACAGACACAACAACATTAACTATAAATCCTCAAGCATCTATAGCACCGTTGTATATCGGACAACCAGTACAATTTATTCCAACATACTATAATACAACAGTTACTACAATTGGTATTACACAAATGCAATTAATATCTGTGTCTGGTGGAACTACTAATTCTATATTTGTAAACAGTGTGGCAGGTTTATCGGTAAACATGCCGGTGACATTTACCACACAAGATACTCAGTTGCTTAGTACACTAACTGCTGGGTTCGTTTACTATATTTCGTCCATAGATACAGTTGCAAACAGTTTTAGAATTACCAACGCAATCTACAGTGCAGTAGACTGGTTATTAACTACTGCTGTTCCAAATCTTGGATTTAATACTTTCATAAACTATCCATCGTATACAAACTACTTGCAAGGCCTAACAGCAAACATGGTTGTTAATTTTCCAATCACATTTACTGGAACCAGCGTGGGCGGCCTAGCAGTGGGAACTACCTATTATATTAATGATGTGGTGGACGGAGCAAACTTCACAGTATCGGCATCGCTTGCCACAGTGACAGTAACAGCGGCAAGTAGTTCTACACAAGCACTTACAGTGGCCAGTGTTTCATCGTTGTCAGCGTTGAATCCAATTGTGTTTACCAACACAAGTACCAGCGGTATTGCAACCAAAACAAAATATTACATTAGTAAAATAGTAGATTCAACCAGTTTCCAAATTTCCACAGCATTAACATCCGTAACTGTGACATCAGTATCCAGCCCAGGTACCGGTAACTTGTTTACTTGCGGTTCTACTGCGGGATTTGGTGGAGCACCATACTATCAACCAATTGTGTTTGTGGGCAACACGTTTGGCGGAGTAGTGGCTGAAACTGTTTATTATATTCTAAGCGTTGCAGGAGACGGTGTGTCATTCACAATTAGTAGCACTCCAGGCGGCGGAGCATTTGGCTCTGGGCCAGCAACTGGCACAATGGTGGCCAAAACATGTTTGACTACTAACTTAAAAACATTAACAACTGTGGCCAGTATGAGTGCTACCGGTACTACAACGTCAACCAAAACCAAATTTACAGCTGGCTATAGTAATATCAATGGTACGTTCTCAACATCGTTGTTTAGCACAGTACAACAGGGAACAACCTACTATGTCAATACAATTACAGCTACTGGATTTACAGTTGCTAGTTCGTTGGCCAATGTGGGAGTAACTGTATTTGCGCAAAGCGTGGGTAGTGGTTCAATGAACGTGGTAGCATCTGGATGGGATCATCAAAATCCAGCAACTCCTATTGCGGCAATATTGGATTCGTCTTCAGTATACTACATAGAACCAAGAACAATTTACAGCTCTCCGAACTTTGTCCAAACCCCAGCAGTATCAACTATATCGTTGGCACCTGGCACCAGTTACACATCTATGACATATGGTAACAATTACTGGATTGCTTTCCCTAACGGCAATGCTACCGCGGCAGGATCAGCAGACGGCCTAACATGGACCAGTATCACTTTACCATTTACTGCCAGCTGGTCTGGTGTGGCATACGGCAACGGTTATTATGTTGGTGTGGCATCTGGTACAAGTAACGCGGTAAGATCAGTTTCTGGTTTAGGCTGGAGAACTATTTCATTAGGATCTAGCACATCGTGGACTCAAGTGGCATACGGCAACGGAGTCTTTGTGGTTATTGCTAACTCGGGATCATGCGTATATTCAAATAATTTTGGAAATACATGGAGTTCAGGTTCAGGATTGTCAACAGCAACATTTACAGACATAACTTTTGGTAACGGTATATTTGTTGCAATCGCATCGGGCGGTACGTATGCGGCAACTAGTACCAACGGTGTAGTGTGGGCTACACGTACACTGCCAGCAAGCACAACATGGACCAGTATTGCTTTTGGTCAAGGAATGTTTGTTGCGGTATCAAACACTTCATCCGTATCGGCATACAGCCAAGACGGTATAACTTGGTTAGCTGGTAACATGGCAATATATGCCGATAAAGTTCGATACGGTCAGGGTGTATTTGTTGCACTATCAGCCGCTGGCGCAAATGGTTGGACCAGTGAAGACGGGTCTAATTGGCTAAATCAAACAGTTACCAATGACGGGTATGGAGCTATGCAATTTGGTTTTTATGCCAACAACGTGGGTGGCATAATATCTTATATTGGTCGATTTGCAACATTATCTGGTACAAATGTTGGAAGTGGCTTCGCGGCTGGTTGCAAAACAAAATCCCGAGCGATTATTACATCCGGCGTTATCACGCAGATCAATAGTTGGGAACCAGGTTCGGGATATACGTCTACTCCAACCGTAACATTTACAGATCCAAACGTAACAAGTCTTGCTACTGTTGTACCTCGTATTGGTAGCGGTACATTGTCTAGCCCTACATTTGTTAATAAAGGAACAGGGTACAATACCACTTCAACAGCAATTCAGTTGAACGGTAACGGATACGCAGATGCATATCAATCAGGTCTTACAATTATTTTAAACAACTTGTCTAGATTGCCATTACCAGGTGACAACTTGGTAATTACAGGAGTAAATCAAGTTTATAAAGTGACTAGTGCAACAGCTATATTTGGAACAACTGCTCCAAATATTGAAGCTAACGTAGCAATATCACCGGGAATGACTACAGTTCTTAGTCCGCCAAATAATACTACTATTAGCATTAGACAAAAATACAGCCAAGTTCGTTTAACAGGACATGACTTTTTAAATATCGGTTATGGAAATGTAACACAATCCAACTACCCTGGAGTTCCTCCTGTAACATCTTTAAAACAAGAGCAACAAATTATTGAAACTAACTACGGTAAGGTATTTTATGCTAGTACTGACCAAGACGGTAACTTTAAAGTTGGTAACTTGTTTGGAGTCCAGCAAGCTACAGGTATTGTAACTTTAAGTGCTAGTCAATTTGGATTAACTGGATTGAATACTTTGAGTTTAGGCGGTATTGCGGTTGGCGGATCTAGTGTAGTTGTAAGCCAATTCAGTACTGATGGTAACTTTGTTGCTAACAGCGACAATGTTATACCAACACAAAAAGCCATTAAAACTTATCTAACCAGTCGTTTGAGTCAGGG
>Ga0114962_10002936_pt1 | contig 13959 bp, 12 predicted proteins | sample C_130820_MF_Meta_FD_87017 | JGI IMG/M metagenome (GOLD analysis project Ga0114962, IMG submission 87017) | Freshwater microbial communities from Lake Croche, Canada to study carbon cycling - C_130820_MF_MetaG | ecosystem: Environmental > Aquatic > Freshwater > Lake | place: Lake Croche, Canada... | reverse complement strand
CTAGCCCGATTCCCGCTGATAAAAATGAGATAGCGATGTGTACAGCTATGGCAGGTGAAATGTTGGGTATGAAGCTCATTTATATGGATGCCGGTAGTGGTGCCAAAAAACCAATTACAGAGGCTATGATACAAACAGTGGCAAGCCATATAGAAAGCCCATTGATTGTTGGTGGTGGTATTACAACCCCCGAGAAAGCTTACCTTAACTGTAAAGCAGGTGCCGATGTGATAGTTGTTGGCAATGCAATAGAAAAAGATTTTACATTGATAAAAGAATTGAGTGACGCCATCAAAAGTGTAGGCGTAACCATATAATGTTATAGGGCTATTTGCCCCAAAAGTTTACGACACCCCATACGTACCCTACTTTTAGTTTGATTTATAATTTGATTGTAACACAACTAAACATTTTTATTTGTTGTGCCATAGTCTGTTCAACATAAAACAAGGGTAAAAAACAAACGATACATGAGAATTGCCCATTTGATACTTGCCCATGATGCCCCCGAACAGCTAGAGAGACTCATTAAAAGATTACAGCATCCCGAAGCGGATTTCTTTATCCATATTGATCTTAAAACAAATATTACCCCCTTTTTATCTTTGGAGAATTTGGGTCAGGTACATTTTATCCGACCAAGAGTTGCCATTTATAAAAACGGATTTAGTAGTGCTGAGGCAATCTTGAATGGCTTTGATTATATTCTTCAAACACATAAGCAATATGATTATTTTAATATTTTGAGTGGGCGGGACTATCCTTTGAAAGATGTTTACGAAATACATCAGTTTTTTAAGGAAAATCCCGGTAAAATTTTTATGGAGTCTAAGGCGGTTACCAAAGAATGGAAGGAAGGCAATGCGAATATAAAAAAGCACTTCTTTGGCTATAAACCTTTTTTTGGCAGTAAGTTGTTGGCTGCACTAGCTAGTACTTTTTTACCCGGTCGTAAACTTCCTAAGAACCTAAAACCTTTTGGAGGCTCTAAATGGTTTACTATTTCTTCGTTGCATGCCAATATTATTACCGATTATCTTTTGGATTTTAATAGTGTTGCCAGCTATTTTAAAAATACCCGCTGTAGTAATGAGTTTCTGTTTCAGACTTTAATGCAAAACTCAGATTATACCACAGATATGGTAAACGATAACCTTCGGTTTACAGTAGCTTCTTCCAATAAGATGTTGACTATCGACGATGCAGAAATGTTGTTGCAAAGTGGTAAATTGTTTGCGAGAAAGTTTGAAGGCAATACAGATAGTAAGATATTGGACTATTTAGATGAACAGGCTGCTATCGCAGCCAAAAACCGCCCTGTAGAAGAAGATTAATATTTTAAGGCCATTCACCCGCACCCATCCGTACCACTTCATACTCTTCTTTGGTGCAATCGATAACGGTGGAAGGAATCATTCCGCCAATGCCACCATCAATCACAATATCTACCAGATTTTTAAAGTTTTCGTAAATCAATTCGGGGTCTGTGTACTCTTCCACCATTTCTCCAGGCAAAGAAGCCGATAAAATAGGATGGCCAAGTTGTCTAGTAATAGTTTGAACAATCAAATTATCGGGAATTCTCAATCCTATAGTGTTCTTTTTTGTTTGTAATATCTTAGGAACCTCTTTGCTTGCCGGCAAAATAAAGGTAAAAGCGCCGGGCAGATAGTTTTTCAGCATACGATAAAGGGGTGTATCAATGCTTTTGGTGTATTTACTCAAATCGCTCAAATCATTACACACAAAACTCAACTGTGCTTTTGCAGGGTCTACTTGCTTTATACGAGCAATCCGTTCTATTGCTTTATGCTGAAAAATATCGCATCCCAAACCATAGATGGTATCGGTAGGATATACAATTACGCCGCCTGAAAGCAAACAATCTACCACGGTATCTACATGCCGTTGATTGGGATTAATGGGGTGTATGTTTAGGAATAATGCCATTTCGGCAAAGGTATCCCGATTTTAGGAAGGTTATCTATCAAATAAAGGAAGCATTTCTCATTATTAATCTGCATTTCTTTAGTATCACTTATGAAAATTGCAAATTATTCATAGACCCCATACTTTCTAACCCTATTATTCTTAATCTTTGTTGAAATAAATTAAACCTGCACATGAAGATTGTTGCTATGATACCTGCACGCTATGCTGCCACCCGCTTCCCTGCAAAACTGATGCAGTTGTTGGGCGATAAAACGGTGATACGTCATACGCACGACAATACCCTTGCAACGGGCTTGTTCGACGATGTATTTGTGGTAACGGATAGTGAAATAATATACGATGAAATAACCAATAATGGCGGCAAAGCAGTGATGAGTAAAGGTCAACACGAAAGTGGTAGCGACCGGATAGCCGAAGCCGTAGTAGTAATAGATGTGGATGTGATTGTGAATGTGCAGGGCGATGAACCCTTTGTGAAGCGGGAACCCTTGGAAAGATTAATTAATTTGTTTGAAGAAGATGCATCCAACAATGTACAGGTTGCATCGCTGATGCAAGTGCTTACCGACGAAAAACTAATTGCCGACCCCAACTATGTAAAGGTTGCCGTAGATAGAAATATGAATGCACTGATGTTTAGCCGATCGGTGATACCTTACAACAGGGATGGTAAAATAACCCCTACTTATTACGAGCATATTGGCGTATACGCTTTTAGGAAACCTGCGCTTATTAGGTTTACCAACTGGAGTATGACCCCTTTGGAAGCCATTGAAAAAATTGAATGTTTGCGTTATCTAGAAAATGGCGTGCCTATCAAAATGGTTGTTACCGACTATATGGGAATTGAAATAGATACTCCCGAAGACTTAGAAAAAGCTGCTGCAAAGCTAGATAGTTATAAATAACAGGGATTATTGGTAATAAAGCAACCCTATTTGTTTTGCCCTGATTGTTTGGCGGTATACCCGCAGCCAAATACCGCATACCCTTAAGAAAAAATGGTTTACCCACAGTAATAATTGGTTTGCCCAAAATTGTTGTGGGTATGCCCAGAAGAATATTCTTCTTGCCCAGAAGGAAATTGGGCAAGATTGTAGGAAGCTTTTTAGCCGTAAAAAGCCTTTATTTTTCCTTTATAAAAGATAGGGTACTAGCAAAAAAAATCCCACTAACTAGAGTGGGATATATTTATTTAAAAGTCAAAAAAATTAAGCACCCAAACGGTGAAAAAGTTCTTTTACTTGGTATTTCCATAATTGGGTGAGGTCTTTTATTTCCTCTTTTTCAGCAAAATCAGAGATTACCAATACGGTAGAGTGAGAGATTTCTGTTTGATTGATACGAAACTCCAAATACTCATCTTTCTCAAACTTTTCCCATCTATAACGGATAAAATATTCTTCTTCCGAATCTACAATTTGTGCCTTTTGGGTGGGTTCACCACTCCAAGCAAAACTAAAAACACCTTCCCACTCATCTACCTTGTCTGCAAACCATTCTTGCAATCCGGCAGGAGTGCATAAAAAGTCCCAAAGAACTGTTGGAGAACACCTTACCGGGAACTCTAGGGTGTATAATTGTCTTTTACTCATCTTTTTTTACTTTAACTACTTTCTTTTGTAGGGCTGCAATAATAGAAAATAAAAGATAGTTTCCAAATATTTTTTAAATAATTGTTTATTTGTCAATAATAGGGCATAAATTTTTTATCAACAACAAGGCTCAAACATAGAAAGAAAGGGAATGAATTTATTAATCCAAGGCTTTTGTTTTACGTATTAACTTTAATGATGAATTTATTTTTAACTATTAATAAAAAGGTTCAAACTTTAAACCCGACTTCTTTTTTAAAACTGAATCTGGATAGTATTCCAACAATCATTCTGCGATTTACGCTTATTGCTTGGTTTATATCAAAACTTCTTTGTTACAGGCTATGGCTTTCGGATAGGATTTATCCAATAGTACCTACCATTGAATTTGGTTTTCAAATACCTGGTATTGTGCATATTATCTTTTATATTGGGTCCTTGATAGCGATACTTTTTTTGTACCTAAAACCCAATAAATGGCAGTTATTCCTAGTATTATTTGTGATAGAAGTTGCTAGTTGCTTGCTAGATCAAACACGTTTGCAAGCTTGGGAATACCAATATGTATTAATGCTGGTTATTTTTTTAACCAACTGGAAACAGAGCGACAGGATCATTTCTTTGATTGTATTTCTCCTTTGCTGTACTTATATTTATAGTGGTATTTGCAAATGGAATCCTGTGTTTGTACAAACCTTCTGGCAAATAACCATCTTACAAAACCTTTTACAGGTCCCCACACTTATCGTCAACAATAGACTGGTGCACCACTTTGGATACGCTTTGCCGGGTATTGAAATATTGGGTGGGATTTTGATTGTTTTTGATAGAACCAAAAAGCTAGGTGCGGGTCTTTTGATACTAATGCACCTATTTACGTTACTTATTTTGGGACCTTTTGGTATTAATTATAACAACACAGTTTGGTCGTGGAATCTGGTGATGATGGTATATCTGTTTTTAATAGGATTCCGGCAGCAAAGTGTACCATTGAAATCGATCCTTTCTAGAAAATTTCTTGTAAATCTCCCCATGTTAATCTTACTTTTCGTAATGCCCCTTTTTGGTTTTATAGAAAAATGGCCCTACTTCTTTTCGTTTAGCTTGTATTCATACAAAGCAAAGCAACTCGTAATTTCATTTGAGGCGAACTCGGAAAACATTCATCTTTTCGAACCTTATTTCGAAGAAAAAAGGGGATATACCTGGGCAAATAAAAATAGCAGACAAGTAATTTTACAAAATTGGGCCATGATAGAAATTAATTCGCCTCCTTCACCGGAAGATGATTATTATATTAAGTTTAAAGAAGCATTTTTTAATAAATTTCCTAGGGAAAAAGCAACCTTTTTTCTTTATCAAAGGGGCAATTCTGCTATTGTTTTACTAAAATAATAGATATGTTTTCCCAATAGATCTTCTTTATATCTGCCGATTATACCTATTTGTTTGCCCTCATTTAACTGCCTTTAACTTTTTTAGGAACGGACTATGCTATAGCCTATCCCAATATAAAGGATATGAAAAAGAAATACTACTTACTACTATTTATGTGTGGTTTGTTTTTGACTACCACCTATGCTCAAGTAATTATTAGAGGAAGAATAGGGGGAGGGTACGGCTATGGATATGGTCATTACAGAACGAGTAGGAGATTGACATCTAAACAAAGAGAAAAGCAACCTGCCTATAAACCTGTGGTTTATCTAAATGTTGGATATGGTTTTCCAAATCTTGATGCCAACCAGTTTTCTGACTATTATGGACTATACAAAGGTTCGCTATCGCAAACAGGGCCTGTAACCGCATCTATAGATTATAGGTATAGCCGTTATGCTAGCATTGGTATCCTTACTACTTATGGCAAAGTGAACTTACCTTATTATAACGGAAGCAATAATCTTCAAGGAAATTCTAGCCTGGAAAATTGGTCAGTAATGGCCAACTTTATGCAATATTCACCCCTTAGCAATACGGCAATTGTATACTTCCGAGAAGCAATTGGAGTAAACGTTGGCACAGAGGTTTCTACTGGAAATATTCCTCCAATAGAATCCAATACGCTTGCTTATCAATTGGGGGTGGGGGCAAAATTCGATATTTCAAAAAATACCGCCTTCTTTGCAGAAGCAGGTTATGGTAAGTATATTTTTCAGGGAGGAGTATCCTTTAGTTTCAGATAGAAAATAAGAAAAAGATGGGTGGTACAAAAAAGAGCGTGGATTAATTCTAAAATTTGAATTAATCCACGCTCTTTTTTACTTAGTTTCTTTGCCTTTTAGCATCTTTTTGGCAAAAAATTCAATTAGCAATTGCTTACTAATACCCCCGCACATTTTTTCCTTCCATATAGTTTAAGAAGGCTTTATTACAAACCCTATTACCCCCTGGTGTGGGATAGTTACCCGTAAAATACCAGTCACCTGTATTGGTCGGACAGCTTTCGTGCAAATCTTCTATGGTTTGATACACCACTTCTACAGGGAAAATAATGCCCTCAGGTGTAATGAGTTGAGCAATTTTATCGGATATTTCCTCTGGTGTAAAAGGTTTATAAATATAGCGAACTACATTTTCTGTATGAAGCTGGTTATTCCTTTCCAATTCAAGTATTTTCTCCTGTGCATCCGTCAATACCGATTCCATCCCTCTTTCTATCAACAAAGCAATGGCAGCACGGAAGGCGATGAAGTCGCCCAATTTGCTCATATCAATCCCATAGCAATCGGGATAACGAATTTGTGGTGCAGAAGAAACTACAATTATCTTTTTAGGTTTCAAACGGGCTAGCATCCGTACAATACTTTCCTTAAGGGTAGTACCTCGTACAATGCTGTCATCAATCACTATCAACGTGTCTTCGTGATTGCGAACTGTACCATAAGTGATGTCGTACACGTGTTGCACCATCTCATTACGGCTGCTATCTTCGGTTATAAATGTCCTGATTTTTACATCCTTTATCGCAATCTTCTCCTGGCGAATCTTACGGGTAATCATTTCCTGCAACTTCTCTTCATCAAAGTCATTACCCCAGCTAAGAATTCTTTTTACTTTTATCTGATTCAGGTAATCCTCCATCCCCTTCACCAAGCCATAAAAAGCAACTTCGGCAGTATTGGGAATATAAGAGAAGATACTATTCTTTAAATCATAATTAATCCTTTCTAATATCCTTTTACTCAAGTGATACCCAAGCGCAATTCGTTCTCTATAGATTTTTTCGTCGCTACCACGGCTAAAATAGATTCGTTCAAAGCTACAAGCCCTCCGTTCTTTGGCAGGGATTACTTGGCGAATACTAAAATTTCCTTTGTTATCTACTATCAATGCATTGCCCGGCATCAACTCTTCAACTTCATTCTCACCTACATTAAAAGTCGTACGGATACTAGCCCTTTCACTAGCGGCAACAATTACTTCATCATTTATATAATAGTAAGCCGGGCGAATGCCATGTGCATCTCTAAAGATAAAGCTATGACCATTGCCCACCAGGCCGCCAACCGTAAAGCCACCATCAAACATGGGGATTGCTTGTTGAAGTACGTCTACCAGATTGGCATTATCTGGATTATGTTCATCGGCCTTTACAAGAAAGTGATGGATTACCTCCATCATAGCAGCCAAGTCGCTTTGCTTTTGAAACTCACCTGGGTTAATGCCCAGTTGTTCATATAACTCATCCGTATTAACCAAGTTGAAGTTCCCAGCCAATGCAATATTTCTTCCAGGTTGAATATCTCGTTTTAAAAATGGGTGGCAAAAATCTACACTGTTTCTCCCTTGTGTTCCATAACGAAGGTGCCCCATCAATAATTCGCCTAAATACGGAACATGCCCTTTCATTAAACCAGGATGCTTCAGGATGTCTTTCTGGTATTTTACCAGTTCCTGAACTTCTCCGTTTACCTTACTAAAAATATCTACGATGGGTTGTTTCTCATTACTTCGAAGTCTCGAAAGAAAGGGGTAGCCCGGTTCTACATCTAGTTTTACAGCTGCTATACCTGCTCCATCCTGACCCCGATTGTGCTGTTTTTCCATCAACAAGTACAACTTGTTCAAGCCATACATTACGGTTCCATGTTGTTGTAGGTAGTAGGAAAATGGTTTACGAAGCCTTATATAAGCAAGACCACATTCATGTTTTATTTCATCACTCATGCTAGGGAAGTATTGTTTTCGATATATTCTCAACGCATACCGACTCGGAAAGCTGCAAATATACAATATACAAGTTACAGGTTGCAGGTTTCAGGTAACTGTTATCTTACGATAAATAACTAGTAATTAGCAACCTGTAACTAAACACTCCTATTTACAATCACCGCTTCCCTATATATCTTCTGCACCAAACCTTGTAACACTTTCCCGGGCCCCAACTCTGTAAACTCTGTTGCGCCATCTGCTACCATTGCTTCCACGCTTTGTGTCCAACGAACAGCCCCTGTCAATTGCGCTTCCAGATTTTGTTTTATCTCCACAGGGTCTGTAACAGCTTTGGCAACTACGTTCTGGTAAACAGGACAGGTAGGAGTATTAAAAGTTGTTGCTGCTATAGCTGCTGCCAGTTCTTCTTTAGCGCTAGCCATTAATGGACTATGGAATGCACCGCCCACAGGTAGTACTAAAGCACGCTTGGCACCTGCTGCTTTCATTCTTTCGCAAGCAATGTTTATACCTGCCACTGTGCCGCTTATTACCAATTGTCCTGGGCAGTTATAGTTGGCGGCTACTACTGTTTCACCCGTTTCAGCTTCTATTTCAGTACATATCTTCTCCACTATTTCATCTGCCAATGCCAATACTGCGGCCATGGTGCCCGGAACTATTTCGCAAGCTTTTTGCATGGCATTTGCACGGATGCTAACTAGTTTCAAAGCATCTTCAAAGCTCAAAGTATTGTTGGCTACCAACGCAGAAAACTCTCCTAGTGAGTGTCCCGCAACCATGTCTGGTTTTGCTTCAGCCAATGTTTTATAAGCAATTACTGAGTGTATAAAAATAGCAGGTTGCGTTACATTAGTCTGCTTCAACTGCTCATCAGTCCCCTCAAACATAATGTCACTGATTCTAAAGCCTAGTATTTCATTCGCTTTTTCAAACAGTTCTTTAGCTGTTTCATTACTATCATACAGGCTTTTGCCCATTCCACTAAACTGCGATCCCTGACCCGGAAATATAAAAGCGTGTTTACTCATGTTCGTTATTTTTTAGGAAGCAAATCTAAGGAGAGGAATTAAGAATTAGGAATTTGGTGTTGTAACGTTTTTAATATAGCTTACCATTCTAAATTTATTTATAGTTTGAGCCTTTTGGTTGGACTTTTCATTAAGTTATTTTTGATTTGGGCATCAGAATGGGAAATCACTTAGTTGAAAAACAATATTCTTCTAATATTTACAATCTTTTTGTAAGTAGTAAGTTCTATTCTTTACTTATTTCCAACGCTAATACTAAAACCGTTATGGGAACAACAACCCCATTACGCACTATTTCCAACTCTTTTTTTTGTTGGCACCAGGGTAGTAACATTTCAATAAAAGGCTTTGCCAGCAGGCGTTGAGGGGTAGTAAGAAGTAGGGTACTCCCTTGCTGTAAAAAGTCTTTTAGTACCTGGTACAAACTGTCGAAGTCCGCAGGGTTATAATTAATGTCACTTAGCAGCACAACTTCTGCAAGGGGTAAGGGGGTGGGTAGTTTATTCCAATCCAACAAACCGCCACGCATATTTTTAAGTTTATTAAATGCAACAGATTTCTCTATAACAGTGATGGCTTCGGGCAGATAGTCTGTACAATATACTTCCTTTGCCACCTTCGCTGCCACTAAAGAAGGTAAACCCAACCCTGCAGCAAGTTCCAACACCGTTTTGTTAAGTATAAAACAAGGATTCAATGCTAAAAACTCTGCCATTGCTATCGCTGCCGGCCATATTTGTGACCAATACGGAAAAGGCGTAGAGGTATCGGTATTTAATTGCAATTGATACAAGGCTTTTACATGAGTGGGTTCGGGAACATATAATGATACAGAAGTATGGGTTAAGGGTATCGTTTCTAGCAATAAATTTTGAGTCATAGTAAATCAATAAAAGCTTAATTATTGCTAAATAGACGTAAGTAATCCATCCAAAACACTATTCAATGTGCTATTTTCAGGTGATGGCAAATGGTACTTAAACTCCTTGGCAATTGTAAGCGCATCAGTTAAATTGAAATTGTCCTGATCTATACAATAAGCCAAATGATGGTGCATCAATTGTTTGCCTAAGTATTCTTGTTCCGTTTGCCCAGGTGTAGGAATTAAAATTGATTTCTTTTGCAAAGCCAACAATTCCATTACAGAAGTATATCCGCTTCGCGTGATTACAAAGGCGGAGGTATTAATAGCTTCTTGCAACTCCATACCATTTAAATGATTGTGTACAGTAACGTTTAGTAGGGATATTTCCAAAGGTGGAGCATTCAGTTTCCCCCTTACCAAAAGAAAGTTTCCTTTAAGGGCAGGCAATTGCTGTAGAATAATCTCCTCCAACAGGGTTCGTTGTGGCTCTGGGCCCGAAAGAATAATGCAACATTGATAACTAATAACTGCTTTATTTTCTTTCTTAAACCTAGCCAATGGACCGATGTAATTCACTGGAGTTTTGGGTAACTTTATAGGGTGAGATAACACCCCTGCAATATTTTTTTCTCCTGCATAATCTGGTACCCAACATTGGGTAAAACGGTTGATATAGCTATAGTTGATGATTTGTAACAACTGTTCGAGCCAGCCAAAAGGAGCTTTAATAGTAAGCTGATGGGTAATAAAAATACAAGGAACTTTGGTTGTAAATAGACCATAACGATTATCGCTGATAACTACATCTATCTTATAGTCATCAACTGTTTTTTGCAACCAACGATGTTCCGAATAAATACGTGAGGTAATCTTTGGCAATTGAGCAATCAGTTTTAAAGGGAACCAATTTTTGTGTTTACTATATGCAATTTCATACCCATTTAACTCCAAAAATTCAATATTTAAAAATTCTTTTTGTAAAAGTGCTTTTTGTTCGGAATTAGATGCAACGATTACCGAAAAACCATTGTCTTTCAAAAACCTAACGATTGATATACACCTGGTTGTATGACCAAGACCCCAATCTAACGGTGCTATAAGTACTCTTTTGTTGTTAAAATTTTGCATAAAACGGTTCGTGCTAATGTTACAGTGAACTTATAAGTATATTTTTCGTTCAAATTATAAAATTAGTATGAGAAAGAAAATAAACCGAATGATTGTTTTGTTGTTACTCATCACAGTTGCTTCGGTTTCTTGCAGTGTTTTTTCGAAATCTAAACACGACAAACAATGTATGTGTCCAGTGAGAATACCTAATAATTAATAATTAAAAAGAACAAATTGAAATTATGAAATCTGTAAATCGCGATTTGCTAGTACTCACCAAATATGACGTTCCCGACCCGGTAGCTATGGAACAAGAGATTGAGTTCCTGAATAAATTGCTTTTTACAGTAGAAAATCTTCACACATATTGCATGGTAAACGAAGTAATAGATGTAAATAAGTATAAGATTATCAGAAAGCCACACCTAATTCATCAAATAATTCGTGAAAGAAATATTAAGCCGTTTGTATTTATTTTTAACAGAAACTAGCGTGAACTATTTTGATTTGTAAATTTTAATTTAAAAGTATAGTTCCAATTTAATTTAAAACTTAGAATACATCACTTAAAACAATGCTTCACTATTCCATTATTTTCTTCCACAACTCAGGAAGTCTCTTCATCCAAACACCTTCTTTATATTTTTCTCGCGCGTCAATGGCTGGAGTACCCCAATAGGTTTTATTACCCTCAATGCTTCTCGTTACACCTGCTTGTCCCATTACTACAGCACCCGATTCAATGGTAATGGTCTTGTTTACCCCTACTTGACCCCAAAGCGTTACGCCATCTTCTAAGGTAGTGGCACCTGCAATACCCACCTGAGCAGCAATGATGCAGTTTTTGCCAATTACCACATCATGCCCTACTTGTATCAAATTGTCTAGAATACTTCCTTTTCCAATAACCGTAGAGGCACTTACACCCCTGTCAATGGTACAGTTACAACCAATTTCTACATTGTCTTCAATCACCACATTTCCGCAACTATTCATTTTTTTAAACCAAACTTCACGGTTTTTCTTTGTATTATAATAAAAGGCGTCGCCGCCTATTACTGTTCCTGCTTGTATCACCACATTATCACCAATAATACTATAATCCATTATCGTAACATTAGGAAAGATGACTGTATTCTTCCCAATCTGCACATGATTTCCAATAAAAACATGCGGCATTATTACGGTGCCTTCTCCAATTAGGGCACTAGAACTGATGCTTTGATTGGAAGGATTAAAAGGACGGAAATGATGGGTAATTGTTTGATACGCTTCAAAGGGAGCATCCACCACCAAAAGCGATTTTCCAACTGGAATATCCACTTCTTTGTTATTAATAATGATAAAAGTAGCCGCACTTTGCAAGCATTTGTCATAGTATTTTGGATGATCTACAAAGGCAAGGTCACCAGTTTCTACTTTGTGAATTTCATTTATGCCAGTAACATTAGCAGCACCATCGCCAATAATTTCAGCATTTATTAAGGAAGCAATCCACGACAAAGAAACAGGTGACGGAAATTTCATATCTAGCTTTTTTAAGCCGTAAAGATAATTGCTGAACCATACCACCCTAAGAATTAATTTTATCTCTTACTTGAAATCTCCCTAATGTCACAATCATAGTTAAATTTCATTTTGTTGTAACATCCTGCAATATCCTAAACAAGTAAAATTTGAATTAGAGGAAGTGATTTATCAACAACCGATAGATTATAAATTTTAAGAAATAGGAAAAAATAAGTAGGTTACAAAATCAAAGGCATTTACCATCTTTAGTATTGTTTCTATTTGTTACCAATGTGAAATATAATTTATGAACATTACTTTTTAGACCTCCAGAACTGCCATCTTACATTCAGGTAATAGGAAGAAGGACTAATAGATTCGTTTGTGTCCTTGGCAATGGACCTGAAGGGCTTATGAAAACCTACACTAATGGATAGCTTATCGAGGGGAGAATAAGAAATTGCTACGTTGCCACTAAAGTAGGAATGCAGAATCAGGTTCCATAATTCATGTCCAGTTTTAACGTCTGCATTCGAATCTTTCGCTACAAGTCCATCAAATACCCGTATGATTTTATCGTTAATGTAGGCAGATACTATTTTGTTGTACTCAGCCCCAAGAGATACTTGCCACTTTCTGGCAAATTGATATTTATAATCTACTACTACTCGATAGCCAAAAGATTGTAATAAGGTAGCAACCCTGTTTACTTTGATGCTGGTATCTAGTTTTAGTTGTGCAGTTGCTGAATCAAAACTATACCAGCCCGTATCTAGCTTTATGGTTGACGCGAGCGCACCAATAGACTGTATTTTATTTTCAATAACAAAACGGGAATTAGTTTGCATTACAAACGGATTGATTGAAAGGGACACTGCGGATTTATTCCCCCATGATTTCGAGAACCAAATGCCCGGAATCAGTTGTTTGTTGGTATTGCTATTGTTATCCGTCATCGGCAAGGAAGCACTCCATTGTAACCCGGCACTCAAGCCCTTTATCGTAATCTTTTTTATTGGTTTACTTTCTTTTTTAGTCTTCGAAGAGTCGTTAGTAATGGCCACTTTGCTGGAATCCGACCCGGCATAAACTGTTGTTTTGGTGGTGATACTATCACTGTTTATTAAATTAACACCTACACTATCGGTCGAAATACGATCAGATGGGGTATTATTATTATGTGGGTCTGCATTTATACTTTTAGGTTCTATAGACCTATGAGTTGCTTTATTGTATCGAATGGTGCTGTTACTTGCCTTATCATTAACAACAAAGGATACATTGTTTGTTTCGGGTTTATCTTTTGTAGTTGGCAACGGTGATGATAAAGTAGTGATGTGTGGTGTCTTAACAACTTTTTTACCTTTCATTAGTACCGTGTTTCTATTACCACCAAGCGGTTGCTTACCCGTATATAAATTATTCAAGGTCTTTTCTTCTACATTAACGGAAGTACGATTAATTAAACTTGATTTTGCGATACTTTTCTTTACTAGGGTGTTCTTTTCTGTTTGAATCTTTTTGTTATGCTCAATAGAAATAGGGTTGTTCTTTAAAGTGATGACCGTATCGGTGTGGAGTTTTACACTTTTTATCATTGACTGTACAGCAGAAGGAGTTGCTTCCTGAGGAGTAGTTGTTACTTTTCTCTCCTCAACCACTCTCTTTTTGGATGTAGTCTCGGATTGCTTTTGTACATGAATCTTCTCGTTAATTGTATTAT
>Ga0114962_10002935_pt1 | contig 13959 bp, 16 predicted proteins | sample C_130820_MF_Meta_FD_87017 | JGI IMG/M metagenome (GOLD analysis project Ga0114962, IMG submission 87017) | Freshwater microbial communities from Lake Croche, Canada to study carbon cycling - C_130820_MF_MetaG | ecosystem: Environmental > Aquatic > Freshwater > Lake | place: Lake Croche, Canada... | reverse complement strand
CTGTGATGGCCAAGTATTGGTCTTTCACGATCTCCTCGGGCTCTCCGGACGCACTCCTCCTAAGTTCGTCAGGCCCTATGCCCAATTGGGTCCGGTCATCACCGAAGCCATTGCAAATTACGCAAAAGACGTACGTTCGGGGGATTTTCCCGGCCCTGACGAGACTTATGCAGGTCCTGAAGGCCTCACTGACAGCCTTAGCTGAGGGGCTTTTGGAAGCGCCTCTCAGCAATGGGCTAGATTGACCATCCCGCTTCTTTTGGGAAGCAGGCACAGCAATAACCCTGCCCCGCAGATCGCGGGGCCCGTGAGCAAAGCGCCCACGGTCCGGAGGGAGGATATTTTCCTTGAGACCTTATGAAGCCGTTGTCGTCTTCGACACCGCCGTTGAGCCCCAGGCCATGCAGGCCTCGCTTGACCGCTACCTCGAAATCATCCGTCAAAATGATGGAACCGTAGGCCAGATCGACCGTTGGGGTCGTCGTCCACTCGCCTATGAGATAAAGCACAAGCGTGAGGGTTACTACGTCGTGGTTGAGTTCAATGGTCTGCCAATCACCATTAGTGAACTCGACCGCAATCTGCGCATCGCCGATGAGGTGATTCGCTACAAGATCGTTCGTCTTCCTGACCATATTGCAGGCACGCGCTCAGCAGGCGCACCGGCAGTTTCGCCGAGCTAGGAAGGAAATTAGATGCCAGACAGCAATGTAACGATTGTGGGAAACCTGACCCGTGACCCTGAGTTGCGCTACACACCTAATGGTGTCGCGCTACTCACCATCACCATGGCGGTGAACCACCGGAAGCGCAATGCTCAGACTGATCAATGGGATGAGCAAGTTTCCTTCTTCGACGTGACGCTTTGGCGAGACGCAGCCGAGAATGCTGCATCAACTTTGCAAAAAGGCGCCCGGGTAATTGCCACAGGACGCCTTGAGCAGCGCTCGTGGGACGACCGCAACGACCCAACGAAGAAGCAGTACAAAATTGAGCTCGTGGATGCAGAGGTTGGACCCTCGCTTCGATGGGCAACCGCTCAGGTCACGAGGACTCCTCGTGACGGAGCCAGTGGCGGCGACCAGAATCGCGCACCAGCACCTACACAAGCACCGCCCGCAGCAAGCAGCGGTGGATACGACAGCTATGACGAGGAGCCCTTCTAATGGGAAGAAATAACGCAGCAAATTCAAGCAACAAGAGGTCGTCACCAAAGATTGACCCTCGCAAGCTCAAGAAGAAGGCTTGCCAGATGTGCAAGGACGGCGTCGTGTGGGTTGACTACAAGGACGTTGCTGGCCTTCGCCGCCAGATGAGCGACCGCGGCAAGATCCGTGGCCAAAGGGTTTCTGGCAACTGCGCCCAGCACCAAAACGACATTGCGACGGCCATTAAGACCGCTCGTGAGCTCGCCCTCCTGCCCTTCACGCAGCAGACCGTTACCGAGAAGCCAGGTCGTCGTGGCGACCGAGGTGGACGTGGACGTCGCTCAGAAGAGCGCGATGGCGACCAGGGCAACAATGAAAGCGCAGCAGCGCCTTCAGAGGATGCTGTTGAGGAGATCAGCCCAGAGCTGGCTGAAGAGATCACCGCTGAAGTGACCGCAAGCATTGCGCAAGCAGCAACTGAAGTCCCTGAGCCTGCCGCTGAGGAGGCTTCAAGCACCGAGGAGGAGAACTGATGCAGGTACTACTTCGTGAAGACGTCAAGGGTCTAGGCCGCCGTGGTGACATCGTCACCGTGGCCAAGGGCTACGCACGCAATCACCTGATCCCTTCGGGTTCAGGTATTGCTGCTACCGACGGCACTGCTCGCCAGGCCGAGTCAATGAAGCGCTCGAGAGATCTGCGTGAGGCTCAGGACCGTGAGACTGCTCAGGCCCAGGCTGCCTTACTGACCGGCAAGACCATCAGCATTTCGGCCCGTGCCCATGAAGGCAAGCTCTTTGGTTCCGTTGCTCAGCTGGAAATCGCCGAGGCGATTACTGCTCAGACCGGTGTTGAAGTGGACCGCCACCACGTTGTGCTCGCAGAGCACCTTCGTGACATCGGCAAGCATGAAGTATCAGTCACCCTCTTTACTGAGGTGACCGCAGTCGTGACCGTGGAGATTACTGAGGAGGCCTAAGGCCACCCAGGCTGTCACAGCCCCGAGCGATGCTCGGGGCTGTGCATCTCTTCTCCAGCGCGGCTTTCCACAGGCTGAGGGAAATCTTCCCCAAGCTGCGGAGTTTTCCCACAAGCACTCCACAGGTCTATCCCCCTGTATTTCCAAGGTATTCCCCAGCATTTACCTCTAGCGATCCACAGGCAAAGTCCGGCAGGATGGGACTCTGATGGTTCAAGCCTTTGACGAACAAAGACCCCGGCCTTTACGGCCCGTTCAGGGAAGCCCTCGGGTTCCACCGAACAATCTCGAAGCTGAAGAGTCGCTGCTGGGCGCCATGTTGCTTTCGGCTGACAGCACGTCAATGGCCCTTGAAATGCTCGCCGTTGATGATTTTTACAAGCCTGCCCACAGCCATATTTTCCAGGCCATCAGCCTGCTCCATGATCGAGGCGAACCGGTCGATGCGGTAACGGTTACCAACGAGCTCAAGTCCATGGGACTCTTCGAAGCGGTTGGCGATCCCGGTCTCCTCGTTACCCTTCAGTCCTCAACGCCTTCAGCAGCCCACGCGCATTACTACGCAGAGATTGTCGAGAAGCACGCCACCCTGCGCCGTCTGCTGGTGGCCACGGGAGAAATTGCCGATGATGCCTACGGCGTCCCCGAAGATGTAGCGGCAGTTGTCGACGACGCCGAACGCAAAATCCTTGCCGTGGCCGAACGCAAGGGCATGGTTGATCTTCCGGTTGTCGGCACGCTCTTCACGGCCACCGTGGCGGCCATTGTTGAGGTCAACGAACACCGGGGTCAGCCTCGTGGACTTACTACGGGCTTCCATGACCTTGATGACATTCTCGCCGGACTCCAACCCACCAGCCTCACCATTGTTGGTGCGCGTCCTGGTATGGGTAAGACCTCCTTTGCGCTTTCCATCCTCACGCACGTGGGTGCAAAGCTTGATCGACCGGCTTTGATCTTCTCTTTGGAAATGGGTTCACTCGAACTCACTCAGCGACTGCTTGCGTCTGAAGCACGTATTGATTCGCAGCGCATGCGTAAGGGAACGATGGCAGACGCTGACTTCACCAAGATGCACGAAGGCATCGGTCGCCTTGAGAGCAAACCCATTTTCATCGATGACAACGCTCGAGTTACCGTCATGGATATTCGAGCCCGTGCCCGGCGACTCAAGAAGCTCCATGGCGACCTTGGAGTCATCATCATTGACTACCTGCAGCTCATGACGGGTAATTCTCGCTCGGAAAACCGCCAAACTGAAGTGGCTGAAATCTCCCGTGGTCTGAAGGTTTTGGCCAAAGAGCTCGATACGCCGGTCATTGCCCTCAGTCAGCTGTCTCGAAGGGTTGAAGAGCGTACCGACAAGCGTCCGATGCTGGCTGACCTTCGTGAATCCGGCTCCCTTGAGCAAGACGCTGACGTCGTGATGTTCTTGCACCGCACGCTCGCTACCGACCCTGGCGCTTCTGTCGAGGATCTTGGGACGGCAGATGTGACCATAGCCAAGCACCGGAGTGGTCCTGTTGGCCACATCAAGTTGGCTTTCCTTGATCAATACACGCGCTTCGAGAACATTTCTCGCAGAAGCGAGATCTAAAAGCCAAGCGTCATAGAGATGCAAAGAACCGGGGCCCTAGGACCCCGGTTCTCCACTATCAGCACCTTGGGGTGCCTCAGATCACTTTGGCTGCATGCGGATACCGGCGTCGATACGAATCGACTCGGCATTCATGTAGCTGTTTGAAAGCAACTCAATCGCCAGCGTGGCGAACTCGGCCTGGCTACCGAGGCGCTTGGGGAAGAGCACGCCGACGGCGAGCCTGTCCTTGAATGCCTGAGAAGCTTCACCTTCGCCGTAGATAGGCGTGTCAATCAGACCCGGAAGGATCGTGTTGACCCGAATGCCTACGGGTGAGAGGTCACGGGCGAGTGGCAGGGTCAGTCCAACAACGCCACCCTTTGAGGAGGAGTAAGCGGCCTGGCCAATCTGTCCGTCTTCAGCGGCCACCGAAGCGGTGTTCACGATTGCGCCACGCTCACCGAACTCGTCGGGCTCGTTGCGGCTCATCGCGGTTGCTGCAATCCGGCAGACATTGAAGGTCCCGACAAGGTTGATTTCAATGACCTTGCGGTAAACATCAAGGTCGTGAGCTGAGTCGTAGGCACCGTCTTTGCCGATGGTGCGAGTTGCCCAACCAACGCCAGCGCAGTTGACCACGCTCTTGAGTGGGGCCTTAGCCATTGCGGCCTCGACCGTGGCGATGACCTGCTCGGTGTTCGTAACGTCGCAAATCATGAAGGTGCCGCCAATTTCCTTGGCAAGCGCCTCGCCCTTCTCGGCGTTGAGGTCAGCGATGATGACATCGGCACCACGCTCGGCGAGTAGCCGCGAAGTGGCCTCTCCGAGTCCAGAGGCACCGCCGGTAACCACGGCGGAAGTGTGGCTGAGTTCCATGGGGTAAACCTTTCTCTTTCTGCCGGAACCGTTCGGAGCCGACGCTGGGACGCTAGTTGCTCTGGCGCCATAGGCCAACCTGAGCCCCCTAGCCTTGGGCTATGGCCGCAATCTCCGACAACTACACATCGGTGATTGCCGAGGTCTTCAACGATGAACCGGCCTATCGGCTGGCCCAACTCGAAGAGGGAATCTACCGCCAGTTCAAGCGCCCTGAAGAGATCCTCACGCTCCCCGGAGCCTTGCGGAATCGGATCGCAGCAGCCCTCCCTCAGACGCTGCATGAAGCAGCGGTCAGAGTTGCTGATGACGGGCAGACCACCAAATGGCTCTTCGATCTCGATGGTGGAGCTCAGGTGGAAACGGTGCTCATGCGCTACGAGGACAGGGTCACTGTATGTGTCTCATCTCAAGCGGGCTGCGCCATGAACTGTTCTTTTTGCGCCACGGGCCAGGCGGGCTTCTCGCGCCACTTAAGCACAAGCGAAATTGTTGAGCAGGTGCTGCGTGCTGCTCGCGAGGCCCAACCACGACGGCTTTCTAACGTGGTCTTTATGGGCATGGGCGAGCCCCTTGCGAACTTTGATGCGCTCTGGCCGGCCATTGAAATCATTCACGGAAAGATCGGTCTTTCTGCTCGGCACCTCACCGTCTCGACGGTTGGGCTCCTTCCTGGCATCCGGAGACTCGCTAGCGCAGACCTTCCGGTGAATCTTGCAGTCTCGCTGCACGCGGCACGCGATGAGCTCCGCAGTGAGTTGGTTCCCATCAACCGCCGTTACCCCCTAGACGAACTGGCTAAGACCTGTGCCGATTACCTTGAGGCCACTCATCGGCGCATCACCTTTGAGTGGGCCCTTATTGATGGGGTCAATGACAGCGCCCGAGATGCTTCCGAATTAGCGGCCTATGCGAGACCGCTCGGCGCCCACGTAAATCTGATTCCCTTAAACCCCACACCGGGATATGCCGTGCGAGGAAGTTCGGCATCGACGGTGGCGAAATTTAGTGACGAACTTGCTTCCTATGGGGTGAACGTCACCGTTCGATCCACGAGGGGAAGCGAGATCGATGCCGCCTGTGGCCAATTAGCCGGACAGGCTGTTTCCATCCGTCGCGACAGCTAATTCCTGTTTGCCGAGGGCAGGAATGAGCCAAGCAATCAGCAGCGAGCCTGCGGCACAGGCAAGACCCCCACTCACTACGGAAAAGGCAGGACTAGACAGTTGAGCGAGGCCACCAGCCTCGAGGTCCCCAAGCCTTGGGCCGCCTTGGACAACAGCCATTTGAAAGGACGAAATGCGCGAGCGGAATTCGTCGGTGATGCTGCTCTGCAGCAAGGTGTTACGAAGCACCGCTGAAATCACATCGCAGAGACCAGCGATCGCCAGCATGACTAGCGCCAGCCAGAGAAGATGACTCAGGCCGACTAGGGCAATGGCTAAGCCCCAGCCCACCACAGCCAAGACAACGGCTCGACCTTGACGCCTGAGCCGGTGCAGCCAGCCCGTAGTGGAAGCGCCGAGCACGGCCCCGACTGCCGGTGCGGCATAGAGGGCTCCCAGCGTGATGGCTCCACCATGAAAGGTTCCGAGTGCCAAGGCAGGGAAGAGCGCTCTGGGCATGCCCAAGACCATGGCGTTGAGGTCTATGAGGTAGATGCCATAGAGCAAGGGTCGAGCGGCCACATAGCGAGCACCTTCAACAAAGGAGGAGAATCCCGCGCGCTTTGCATGCGGATCTGGCGGAATGGGCTGCATGGCAATTCTGGTGAGCATGGCTAGCGCAAAAGTCAGTATGTCAAAGAGGTATGCCGCCTCCACACCGTGAAAGGCAATGAGGCTGCCGGCGATCAGGGGGCCACCAATGGTGGCGATCTGAATGGTGATCTGGTTGATGCTGTAGGCCGCAACGAGTTGATCTTCAGAAACGATAAGGGGAACTACCGCGTTACGAGCTGGAGCGGCAAAGCCAATGATGCCAGCGGTGGCGGCACTGGTGAGGTAGATAACCCAAAGTGAGGGATTGCTCGAGAAGGCATTGATCACTAGCCCGAGGCCGCAGACCATGGCAGCAAGGTTGGACCACAGTAAGAGCGCTCGTCTGTCAACGGCGTCACCGACAGGGCCACCGATAATGGAACCGATGACCAGGGGAACAAACTGAGCCAAGCTCACCAAGCCAACTTGAAGTGAAGAGTGGGTGAGGTGGAATACTTGGAAGGGCACGGCAACGGCAGTGGCCTGATTGCCAAAGCCGGAAAGCAACTGCCCACCAAAGATGAGTCTGAACTGCCTGCTCTCTCGTATGGGGCTGAGATCAAGCAAAATCCGCCGGGGCATTGCTTCAGCCTACGGATGCCAAGCGCTGGCGTCTGCTTGTACGCTTTTGCTATGCCCGGCTTTAGCGCCTCTTCGCTTGTTGACCTTGAGCGCTACCCCATTGAAGACCTTTCGCATCAGACAGCCGTCGCGGTAATAGCCCAAGCGCGCGAGCAATTACTGAGCAGTGGTGCCGCAGAACTGCCTGGCTTCATTCATCCTGAAGGAGTGAAGACCCTCGCAGAAGATGCGGCCAAGCTTGCGCTTCGGGGACATCATTCCCAAGGTCTTGGTGGTCCTTATCTGGCACCAGCAGACGAGACTTTCGCAGCTGACCATCCACGACGCTTCCGAGAGGCTTTTGCTGTTTGCGCCGTTGCATACGACATCATCCCGTTTTCTTCCCCACTTCGTCAGCTCTATGACTCCGACCTTGTGCTCGAATTCATCTCCGCGATACTGAATCGCGGTGCCCTCTACCGCTACGCAGATCCCTGTGGGGCACTCAACCTTGCGGTTATGGCTGAGGGCGAGCAACTCCAGTGGCATTTCGATCAGACTGATTTTGTGGTCTCGCTGGCCATTCAGAGTGCTGAAGGTGGTGGCGCCTTCGAGGTGGTGCCGAGAATTCGTACGGCAAGTGATGAGCATTACGACGAGGTGGCAGAAGTCCTCGCTGGCCAGCGCGAGAATGTCAAGGTTCTGGAGATGACCCCAGGAACCCTCCTGGTATTCGAAGGTCGTCATTCGCTCCACCGGGTGAGCCCTATTGCTGGTCCACGCCTGAGACACGTTGGGCTTCTGGCCTACGACACCGTTCCTGGAACACAGTCTTCGGAACACCTTCGCGAACTTCGCTACGGTCGCACCATGACCTATGGCGCTCCCCCTGAACTTTGGCCAGCCTGATGCAACTGGGAGAATCCTTTGTTGGAGCAGGGCCTGAAGCCGCCCATGTGAACACCATCTTGGGCGACCGCCTCGGGCCGGTTGGCACTGCTTGGGCGACCGCACTCGCCACGCCCCGAGAGGGTCACGCAGGCTTTGTGGTTGTGGCGAAGCCCAATGTGCCCGTGCTTCCCTTCACCCTCTTTGTGAATAAGGCAACTATTGCCTCTTCTCTACACGGCAAGATCACCTGGGGAGCCGCGCAGTTGGGTATCGCTGCCGGAGTCTTAGATGCACTTGAAGCAGGATCGATTGACCACAGTCAAGTCCATGGGCTGGCGATCATCGCCGCAGTCTGGGTCGATCCCGATGCCAAGGATGAGGATCTGGTCTTCGAGAACAACCGGCGGTCTATGAGCGAAGCACTCCAGCGAGGAGCGACCCACGAAGCTCGCGTTGAAGATCTCCTCGCTCTCGGCGGCGATCTTGGCAACGCTTATTACTTACCCAAAGCTTAAACCTCGTTTGATGCGCTAAAAAGTCCAGCGCTGTGGCCAGTCATCGGCCCGAAGGAGCGCCTCAGTGCCTCCGTCAACCAGGATGACTGATCCAAGAAAGTAGCCGCCTCGCTCGCTCAGTAAGAGAGAGATAAGCGTCGCGATTTCGGAAGCTTTGCCCGCTCGGCCAAGAGGGATTGGCAGACTTCCCATCATTGGTCCGACGATTTCATCAGCACGCAATTCAGCAACCATGGCGGTCTCCACCATGCCTGGCGCAATGGCGTTGATGCGGATTCCTCGAGTAGTGAATCGTTCCTGCACGGCATTTCGGCGCACCCAGCGGGCAATCGCTAATTTGCTTGCGGGATAGGTCTCGAGAGAACCCGCGGCATCTGCCAGCGCGGCCGCCTTCTGCCTATCTCCTTCGAGGAGAGCCTCGGTGATCGCGAGGGAGTACCCGGGCTGGATGGTTACGGAGTTTGAGGAGATTGCGACGATCGAGGCTCCATGATCTCCAAAATGCTCAAAAAGACCTTCGATGAGGTCCACCGTGCCGAAGTAGTTCAGGTCGGTAAGGGTGGAGCCAGAACGATCGGGTTTCCCACCCAGACCAGCGCAGGTAACGAGGCCATCAAGGGGGCCGTCTAGCTGTTCGGCAATTCCTGCAACCGCGAGGCTGACACCCTCGGGCTTTGAGAGATCGGCGCTGATATCGGCATGGTGGATATCGAGGGTGATGACTCGGTGCCCCTCAGATTGAAGCTGCTCAACGGTCGCTTTGCCGATACCCGAAGCTGATCCACTGACAGCGTAAACACGCACAATTAGCTGGGCAGTCCCTTGAGCACTTCCAGCGCCTTATCGGCATGGACATCCATATTCATTTCTGAACTGAAGGCTGCGGCAATGGTTGAATCGGTATTGATCACGAAGGTGGCACGGCGGGTCTTGAGAAAACCTATCGAGCGCTTGACACCAAACTGCTTGGCGACCGAGGCGTCAGCGTCGGAAAGCAAGGGGTAGTCAAAGTTGTGCTTGCTAGAGAATTCAGCTTGACGCGCTACCGAATCCAAACTGATGCCTATGCGCTGCGCGCCCAGAGCATTGAACTCAGCGCCCAGATCCCTGAAGTGACAGCTCTCCTTGGTGCAGCCAGGGGTCATTGCGGCGGGGTAGAAGAACAGGACAACGGGTCCCTTGGCAAGGAACTCTGAAAGTGATCGTTGCTTCCCCTCTTGATCGGAGAGAGTGAAATCTTCTACGCGCTGTCCATCGGTGAGCATCTCCTCAGGTTACCTAGCCTTTGTGAAGCCTGCTCGCCCTAGATGTCGAAGCGGAATCCAATGCCACGCACCGTGATGAGATGCTTTGGATCACCAGCGTCTTTTTCAATTTTCTTGCGAAGCCGCTTGAGATGGGTATCAAGCGTTCTGGTGTCCGTGAGGTCTTGTCCCCACCAGACCTGGTCAATGAGCGCCTCTCGGCTCACGACCTGTCCAAGAGATTCAAGGAGAACTGAGAGCAACTCGAACTCTTTGCGTGTGAATTGCACTTCTTTACCTCGAACCAGCACAGTTCGACTTTCGTAATCAACCGTGACTGGGCCTGCAGTCACAGGCTTGAGCCCGTCGACCTTGGCCTGGTGGCTTCGCCGCAGGAGTGCATTCATGCGTGCCACGAGTTCTCGGGTACGAAATGGCTTTGCTACGTAGTCTCCGGCTCCAAGCTCGAGTCCGAGCACAATGTCGACCTCATCATTCCTGGCACTGACCATGATGATGTGCAGTTGATGTTCGGCGAGGATTTCGCGGCAGAACTCGATGCCAGACATGTCAGGAAGATTGATGTCAAGCAGAACGAGGTCGGGTAATTCGGCCTTGATGGCGGATCTCGCTTCAGCGGCGGTGCCGACGGCAGAAACGGCGAAGCCCTCGGCACTCAAGGCGATGAGCAGTGCGTCTCGATAAGAGGGTTCGTCGTCTACTACGAGGACTAAGGGTCGGCCCTGGAGATCAGGTGGTGCCATGGACAGGACTCCGGCAGTGTCAGTTGCGACTAGCGCCACCGTGCCGCAGACCTCTGTGTCATCGGGCGAAGTTGAGGTGAAAGCACCGTCCGGGGGACGGCAGGCACTTTCACCTCGGCCGGGCGCTGCGGGCTGCGGCCGGCGATTGGGGCGCACACGCAGAACTGTAGGTCAGCGGGTGCACTCGACTGTTGGCGCTCGTAATTTCCTCGAACTCCCATGTCCTCAACCTAAAGAAGGGAGGTAAACAAAGGGTGAAGAAAGGGCAACACCGATGTGTATCTTGAGTGAACTCTTGGAGGTAATCCCCGGAGTACCATCGACTTCGCAGCAAAGAGGGGGAAGACGTGGCTGAGGAAATGGCATCTACCGGGATGGGAAGCGGAGTTAATCAACGCGCGCAGATCAAGATGTCTCCGGAGGAAGTTGACGTTTTTATCCATGAGCGCAGGCCCATGTCTATGTGCACCTTGAACCATGATGGATCAATTCACGCGGTAGCTATGTGGTACGGCTTCATTGGTGATTCCATCGTGATTGAAACCAAGGGGAAATCTCAGAAGGCTTTGAATCTCGCGAGAAACCCAACAACGACCTTGCTCTTCGAAGACGGCGATGTTTACGAGGACCTCCGTGGAGTTGAGTTGGTCTGCGAGGCAGAGTTGGTGGACGATGCTGATGAGATCTGGGAAGCGGGAGTAAGTGTCTTCAGTCGTTACTACGGCGCTTATGACGAATCCCTCAAGCCTTTTGTTGAAGTCATGCTGAATAAGCGCAACATCTATCGCTTCAAGGTCAAGCGCACGGTGAGCTGGGATCATCGCAAGCTCGGCATGCCGCCGACTGCATAAGGGGCTTCGCATGCAGTTTGCCTTCCAGCAATCGATCACTGTCGGTGTGGATCAGGTGATCTCAACGCTTAGCGACGAGGCTTACTACGCGAGTATCGGTGACCTAGGCCCACTGGGCAGTCCAAGTCTGCTGAGTGTAGATCGCTCTTCGACGACGACCGTCTCTGTGCGCTGGAAGTTTCAGGCAGATTTACCAGGGCCGGCAAGGGCAGCACTTGATCCTGAGCGCTTGACTTGGGTTATTCAGACAAGTTTTGCGGACCAGGGAAAGGCCAAATTTCTGGTGCTACCCGACCACTACGCCGACATGTTGAGCTGTTCAGGATCCTTAAATTTTTCTGAAGTACCTGAGGGCTGCCTGCAGTTGGTAACTGGTGAGCTGAAAGTTCGCTTTCCGCTCTTTGGCGGCAAAGTGGAGCGCGTCATTGCTCAAGGACTTGAGACCCATATTGCTGAAGAAGCAAAAGCCATTGCGGCCTTTTCGGACCGGGCACAGTAAGTGAAGCGATATCAGAAATATTTGCTCGGCATATTTGCCGCCGTTGTTCTCCTTGCCCCGCTCCCAAAGCTCTATGCCCAGCCAAGCGCATCCATGGAAGAGGGTTCACTCCTGGAATATCCGTCGCTTGCCCTCCATGGAGAGATTCCCACCAAGGCCTATTGGACTGAATATGGACCCCTAAACGTTTGGACTCCAGCCGCCGCCTATGCCATTGCTGGTACTTCGGTGCCAGTGGAACGAACGGTTGGACTGCTCTATCGCGTTGGCCTGTTATTGGCCCTATTCGCAATCTTGCGGCGTTGGAGTCGTCGGGCTGCTTTGGCCAGCGTCTTGATCTGCTGGTTATTACTTTCAAGTTTTGGCCTCATGGCCTACTCCTGGATAGGTGGGCTAGCCGCGCTTCTAGCGGCCATTGCTTTCGCTCGCGAGATTCCGCATCGACCCCAACAAAGCCGGCTCCTCACTGCCGCCGCTGGTCTGAGCGCCGGAATTGCCTTGGGATTTCGACCAGATCTGATTCTGGCCCTCACTGCTTTGGCCTTTGTGACGCTTTGGAAAGCACCAAAGCAGCGCTGCATCGAAGCCTCGCTCGCCTTTGCGCTTGGCTGCATCCCTTTATTGGCACTTGTGCTGCTGGCCGGTTTTCATAATGTCTTGACGAACCTTGTCCTTGACCCGGTGTTCCATCTTCGAGCGGGCCGACATCTGCCATTTCCACCCCGGTTTTCTGGAGGCGGTGAATATTTTACGACGCTCTCAGCCTTGAATTTGAAGGCCTGGCAGGGTCCCGGAGTGAATGCGCAGATCGTAGCGATGTTCTGGCTGTTGATTGCCACTGGCCTCGTGCTGGCGCTGTCCTGCGTGTTCATCTTCCGCCGAGCAGAATCCTCCCGTCGCTGGGATCTGTCCGTGCTAATCACCGCCCTCGCTCTCGCGCCGCAGATGCTCCAGAGGTTGGACCTGAATCATCTTCGCTTCGTCGCCTGCATCTGGCTGCCTCTCGCAGTCTGGGCAACGGTGAAGGCAATGCCTCGTAACGAGCGCTCGAAATCACCCTGGCCGGTGGCCCTTCTTGCTTTCGCGGTCACTATCGCTGCACCGAGCTTGGTGACTGTTGCCTACTGCAATCTCTTGCCAGGAATAGGTCCGAATGCACCCAGAGCTACGCAGCAGGTTCGTGGTGCTGAGGGTCGGAGCATCACGATGGACAAGGTGACTCAGGCAAAGGACCTCCAGAAAGTCATCACTTTGGCGAGGTCACGCATCCCTCGTGGGTCACGCTTGATTGAGGGCCCGTCAGATCTGCGATTCGCAAACTATTCGGAGACCAGTATTTATTGGTTGTTACCCCAGCTTGATCCCGCAACGTATTTCCTGGAAGTCAATCCGGGAATTACCAATGTGAAGCATTCAGGATTTGCCGCAGAGATTGCTCGGGCTGACTGGCTGATCCTCTCCAGTAAATTTGTAGCCTTCAAGGAGCCAAATAGTTCCGTTAAGCCGGGATGGAATGGCCCGAACCTCGTGGTTGCGAAAAAGTTCTGCCTCAGCAAGCTGATGGGTCACTATGAAGTACTTCGCCGCCTGCGCTTCGGGGAAAGTGGCTCAACAAGCCCTCGCCCCCTCAGGGTCGGCCCAGAGCATGTCGCTTGGTGCGCTCGGCCCTAAGGCGGAGCGGCAGTAGTAGCGTTATTCGCTATGGTTCCCCCGCAAGCCAGCGATCGTCTGGTTTCCCTTGAAGCCACCGTTTACGTTGTTGAGGCTGCAAAGCTCCTCTATGTGCAGGTGCCAAAGGCTGCCTGTACAACCATGCTCTGGACCCTTTTGGATCTCGCTGGTTTGGATCGCAGTTCCCTGCCTACTTCGCGCGGGGCATTTCCTACGCCGTCCTCGGTGATCCATGACGGGGGCATACATCCTGTTCCCACCATTGGGAAGCTTGGGAGGGAACTTCGTGAAGAGGCGCTCACTGCTCCCGAATGGATGCGATTGGCAGTAGTGCGTGACCCTTATGCCCGTCTCTATTCAGCATGGGAGTCAAAAATCTTGATGCGGGGACCGGGACCCTGGCTGCACTATCCGCAGCCAGACCTTGTCGAAAAAGCTGACGCGATAGATGTCGGAGCGTCGTTCAGGGCCTTCGTTCGTGCCATGCAACACGACCGTGGAACCTGGCAGGCTGATCCTCATTTCGCGCAGCAGGTTTATGTGATGGCTCTCGATGAGATTGATTACACCGACATTGTTCCCACCGCTGCCCTTGGCCAACTCTTTTCCAAGTTGAGCGAT
>Ga0114962_10002931_pt1 | contig 13971 bp, 12 predicted proteins | sample C_130820_MF_Meta_FD_87017 | JGI IMG/M metagenome (GOLD analysis project Ga0114962, IMG submission 87017) | Freshwater microbial communities from Lake Croche, Canada to study carbon cycling - C_130820_MF_MetaG | ecosystem: Environmental > Aquatic > Freshwater > Lake | place: Lake Croche, Canada... | reverse complement strand
GACCGCCGCCCGCATCAACAATTGAAATAGGAACGCCGAAACGGTGAAATTCGACATAAAATTGCCCCGCTTCTTTGAGTGCCACTTTAATGTCGTGAATATTGGCTATTTGCGATCCCATATGAAAGTGCATCAATTTTAAGGCATGAAGCAAATCGGTTTGTTTTAAGCGTTCAAACAATTGCAATAATTCATGCGCATGCAGACCAAATTTGGATTTCTCACCGCCGCTATTTTGCCATTTTCCCGCGCTGATGCTCGATAATCGCACGCGCACTCCCATTTGTGGCGTGACATTGAGTTTTTGTGCTTCTTCAATAATAAATTCAAGTTCAAGGGGTTTTTCAATGACTAAAAATACATTGAGTCCCATTTTAAGGCCAATGAGCGCAAGGCGAATATAAGCTCGGTCTTTATAACCATTACAGATAATTAAACCATTTTCCGATTTTGATAGCGCCATAATGGCCAGTAATTCGGGTTTGCTACCCGCTTCAAGTCCAATTTTATCCGCCGCTAAAATACCTTCAACCACTTTGCGTTGTTGATTCACTTTGATTGGGTAGACGGGTGTGTAGTTGCCTTTGTAGTGTTGAGCTATCCGCGCTTGTTCAAATGCATGGTCAAGGCGATGGACACGGTCTTTTAAAATATCAATAAATCTGACAAGAACGGGCAGCGATAAATTCTTTTCTTGTAGCGACATGGCGATTTCGTGCAAATCAATTTCGATGGATTTATCCGCGCAAGGCTTTACACAGACATTTCCTTGTTGATTAATTGAAAAATAGCGATCACCCCATGAATTAATGGCGTAAGTTTCAGCGGATTTTTCAATTGTCCATGCGGGATTTTGTTCAGTTAACGGCACGTTATTTTCCTTTATTTGGCTGTATAAAATACATTGTTTTTTATTACTGCTAACATAACACAAAATGGTGTGATTTTTGATGAACTAAAAACAGAATTTTTTCACTTGACCAATGATTACGAGAGGAATTGAACTATGTTACAATGTCACATTTTTAGAAACTTGAACTAACATAATGGAAAACCAAGATATTTTATCGTCTACTGCCTTAATTGGAAATGTGGGAGAACCTTTTCTTTTAGGCTTTGCTGTGGGCTATTTTGCCAAAAAAATGCTTCGATTTCTGTTGTTTTTGGGTGGAGGAATTGTTGTCATGCTTTTTATTGCAGAGTATTACGGTGTGATTCATTTATCTGATTCACAATTGCTGCATTATACCGACTCTGCTGCGAGTGCAGCGAAAAATTCAAGTGATTATTTGGTTGAAAGACTTTCACATTTTTCAACAAAAGGGATAAGTGCGACGGGTGGATTTCTATTAGGATTTAAAATGGGGTAGTGTTTAAGCTGATTTGCGGTGTAGATGGGCAATTAATTGCTGGAAAATGAAGAATGTTCCCAATAAAACGAGTGTCAAAAAGAAAATCTCATGCATATTGGATTTGAGTGAATCCCCTGATAAAGTGGCAACGACATCACCAAAAAAGTAGCCAACACCTGAAAAAATAATTGACCAAATAAGCGCTGCAATCACATTCCATATCGCAAAGAAACGCCAATGAATATGACTCATGCCAATGGCAATACTGCTAATATTTCGAATGCCATACATAAAGCGATAGGACAGAATAAAAATAATTGCATGATTCTCAATCCAAACCATTAAGCGATGCAAGTGTGTTTCTATTTTGGGAAAGCGAATTGACAATTTTGTACCAAAGCATCTTCCCATCCAAAAGAAAATTTGATCACCTAAGGTACTGCCAAGCCACGCCGAAATAATCAAATACTCAATATTCAAAAAGCCCATTTGCGCAGCAAATCCAGCAAAAAAAACAAAAGTTTCACCTTCAAGTGCAGCCCAAACAAAGGTTAATAAATAAAACCATTGTCCAAAATGTTGAATTAATTCGTTTATTTCATTCATTTGTGGTTATCAAAAGTAATGGGTGACGGTAGAGTTAGAGAGGTATTTAAGTAATTCATCTCACCTATCACTCTACTCGTCAAATATTACCTTTGTATTAATTCACCCAAGCGCGAGCATTACTAAAGAGTCTTAGCCACGCACCGTCTTTATCCCAGTCAGCTGGATGCCAAGAGTTTTGCAATGTTCTAAAGCAGCGCTCGGGGTGAGGCATCATAATGGTGACTTTTCCATCGGTAGTGGTCAGGCCTGTAATACCAAACGGTGAGCCATTAGGATTCGCTGGAAAATCGGTAGTAGGAATGCCACGCGAATCCACATACGAGAGCGCAATCATTTTCGCGTCTACCGCATTTTGCAGATTCTGTGCGAAGACTGCGCGGCCTTCGCCATGTGCTACCACAACGGGCATTCTTGAACCCGCCATGCCGGCGAGTAAAATAGAAGGTGAATCTTCCACTTGAACCATGGCAACACGCGCTTCAAATTGCTCAGAGGTGTTGCGCATGAAACGTGGCCAATGTTGCGCGTTTGGAATAATGTCTTTTAATCCTGACAACATTTGACAGCCGTTGCACACGCCTAAACTAAAGGTATCTTCGCGTGCGAAAAAGTCAGCGAATTCTTGACGGGCAAGGGGGTTAAATAAAATGGATTTTGCCCAGCCACCGCCAGCACCTAAAACGTCACCATACGAAAAGCCACCGCAGGCGACCAGTCCTTTAAAATCACGCAAACTCACCCGTCCGTGAATAATGTCACTCATGTGGACGTCGATACTGGTAAATCCTGCGCGATCAAATGCCGCAGCCATTTCAACATGACCATTAACGCCTTGTTCGCGCAAAATAGCGACTTTGGGACGATTTAAGGTTAAAAACGGTGCTGCAACGTCTTCATTGATGTCAAAAGTGAGTAGGGCGTGTAGACCGCGATCAGCGTCATTATCAATGTGAGCAAATTCCTGCGCCGCGCACGTTGGATTGTCACGCAATGCTTGCATGCGGTAACTAAGTTCTGACCATGTTTTTTGCAATTGTGCACGCGGGGCGCTGTAGATTATTTCACCGGCTTGTGAAATGGTTAAACGTTGATTCTCATGTGAACCCACATGGCCGACTTCAAATACGCAATCAATTAAGCCATTTTGTGTAAGCAAGCTTTTGACATCGTCAACGTCTTCGCTGCGAACTTGAACGACAGCTCCTAGTTCTTCGTTAAATAAATTACTGAGTGTATCGGCACTTAAAGTATCCAAAACAAGATTGACTTCAAGTCGGCTAGCAAACAGCATTTCAGCGCCGACAGCAAGTAACCCGCCATCAGAGCGATCATGATACGCTAATAATTTTTGTTGTTGATTGAGCGTTTGAATAGAGTCGAAAAAGGCTTTTAAACGTGCTGCATCGTCTACATCAGGTGCCTTATCGCCAAGTTGATTGTAAACCTGAGCGAGGACACTGCCGCCTAAGCGATTTTTTCCAGCGCCTAAATCAATAAGCAACAATACGCTATTTTCAACCGCTTGTAGCTGTGGCGTTAAGGTTTTGCAAACGTCTAAAACAGGCGCGAAAGCCGTAATAATCAGTGACAGCGGTGACGTCATGGTTTTTTCACCCGATTCATCATGCCACACGGTTTTCATGGATAGTGAATCTTTGCCGACAGGAATGGCAATGCCAAGAGCAGGGCAGAGCTCAAGTCCCACCGCTTTAACGGTATCAAATAACGCCGCATCTTCACCGGCAACGCCCGTAGCGGCCATCCAATTTGCAGATAATTTAATGTCACGCACGCAATCAATTCGCGCAGCAGCTAAATTGGTTAACGCTTCACCAATCGCCATGCGTCCTGATGCGGGGGCATTAATCACCGCAATCGGTGTGCGCTCGCCCATGGCCATCGCTTCACCTGTTGTCGCTTGAAAGCCGGATGTGGTGACCGCGACATCCGCTACTGGAATTTGCCATGGACCGACCATTTGATCTCGAGCAACGAGTCCCGTGACGGATCTATCGCCAATGTGAATAAGAAAACTCTTATCGGCTACCGCAGGAAACGCGAGAACACGATGAATCGCTTCAGCGAGTTCAATGTCATCGGTATTGAATGCTGCGACATTAGGCGCAACGTGTTCAGCGGTGCGGTGCATTTTAGGTGGTTTACCAAAAAGCACGGACATGGGCAGGTCAACGGCTTGATCATGAAGTAAATTATCGGACAAACTCAAATGTTCTTCGTCAGTGGCTTCACCGATTACCGCATATAAGCAATGTTCACGTTCACAGAAGGTTTTAAATAAATCCAATGATTCAGGTTTAATCGCAACGACATAGCGCTCTTGCGCTTCATTACACCAGATTTGCATAGGTGACATGCCTAAATCCGCATTTTGAACATGGCGAAGCTCAAAGCGTCCACCCCGCTCACAATCATGGATAATTTCAGGTACCGCATTCGATAAACCGCCTGCACCAATATCATGAATAGACACAATCGGTGTGTTTTCGCCGAGTGCATTACAGTGATTAATAACTTCTTGGCAACGACGCTGCATTTCAGGATTTTCACGTTGAACACTCGCAAAATCAAGCGATTCTGAACTTTCGCCTGATGCTTGCGAGGAGGCTGCGCTGCCACCAAGACCAATTAACATGGCAGGGCCACCCAAAATGATAATAAGTGAGCCAGCTGGAATAGCTTGTTTTTTGACGAGCATCGGGCGAATACTGCCCACGCCGCCAGCAATCATAATCGGTTTATGGTAGCCGCGTAGGGCATTTTCTTCGTTTAAAACGGGTTGTTCAAATGTGCGGAAATAACCGGTCAAATTAGGGCGACCGAATTCGTTATTAAACGCAGCGCCGCCCAGTGGTCCGTCGAGCATAATATCGAGCGCACTAGCGATGCGCTCAGGTTTACCATGTTGTTGTTCCCATGGCTGCGCGAAATCGGGTACATGAAGATGGGATACTGAAAAACCGGTTAAACCAGCTTTAGGCGTTGAACCTCTGCCTGTTGCGCCTTCATCACGAATTTCACCACCACTACCCGTTGCCGCGCCTGAATAGGGTGAAATGGCGGTTGGATGATTGTGTGTTTCCACTTTCATGACTAAATGTGACGCTTCATGCGTGTAGGCATATTCACCCGTGTGGGGGTTGCGAATAAAAACATCGGTATGCGCATTTTCAACTACTGACGCATTATCATGATAAGCCGATAAAATACCGTGCGGACTGACTTCAGACGTGTGGCGAATCATGTTGAAAAGCGATTGCGCTTGCTCAACGCCATCGATGGTCCAATCCGCATTGAAAATTTTATGTCGGCAATGCTCAGAATTGGCCTGCGCAAACATCATGAGTTCCACGTCCGTTGGATTGCGTTCGAGTTGCGAAAATGCTTGCGTTAAATAATCAATTTCGTCTGGCGACAGCGCTAAACCAAGTTCCGTATTCGCTAACACAAGCGCATCTCGGCCTTGATGAATGATATCTACATGGAGAAGCGGAAGTGGTAGGTGCTCTGCAAATAAGTCTAAATTTTCTTGATGATAGACAACCGTTTGCGTCATGCGATCATGCAATTTAGCCGCGACGTTTTCATTTAGAGGTGCGCTGCTGACAATAAAGTATTCAATACCGCGCTCAATACGCTTTATATCATGGAGTCCGCAACGCTGCGCAATATCGGTAGCTTTACTTGACCAAGGTGAAATCGTTCCAGAGCGAGGGACAATAAGTAGGCATTCACCTTCACTGTCATTAATGTAATTAGATGCGCCATAGCTGAGGAGTTGATCAAGTACGTCTTTATTTTCTTGCGTGAGCTCACCTGACACAAAATGAACAAAACGGGCAGCCACTTTTTGAATGTCAGCTTGGACAGTTTGCAAGTTAGCGAGTAATTTTTCTAAACGAAAATCAGATAATGCGGCGGTGCTAATAAATTTTTGCATGAGGTTTTGAATTAACTTTAAAAAAAGGTTATGTAAATTTGGTTGTTTTTATTTAGAAATTTATTCTTTACAAGAAATATAAAATTTTTTTCGTATTTACATTATTTTGGGAAAATGAAAATCATTTATGCAAATCGGTTTGAATTGAGTCAAATAAAAGCATAAAAACGGCATTGCGTTGCGTGAGAGGTTTTAAATTGCTTGAAAGTAACGTGGCTGATGTTTTGTCATTGTTTTCGGTAAATTCAATGACGTAAATTTTTTCATCGGCTTCAAAAATGTCAAACATGGACAGCGTTTCATCTAAAAACGATTTTTCGACTGGCGCGGTGGGCGCTTGAGTCACTTGAATTTTGATTGTTTTCGCTTCTTCGTTTCGCTCAAGAACTTCAATTCCACTGCGACTAATCGCTTTTCCAACAATACGGAAAGCTCGCTCATAAGGGACATTTAAGGAAAATTGTGAAGTGTTATCATCACTGCGCGTTAACTGAATGTCATCACGATTGAGGGGAATCGTATCGGAATTAACAGGCTGGCGATTATCAATCGGCTGCTTTGCAACGCTTGCGGGTAATTCAGGCGTTTTTTCAATGGGCATTTTTTCAACAGTAAGAGGCAGGGTGGCAACGCGAGAAGGCGTTTTGGCTTTGTGCATGAGATCTGGCGGTATCACAAGCGGCGGAAGTTCGCTCGTAAATTGATAATCCTTTTCTTTATCGGGAAACCAACTTTGTATGGTTGAACAGCCGCTTAAACCGCTAGCGACACAGAATGCAATAACTGGCGTTAAGTTTTTCATTTTACAGTGCGCCTGCTTGATGCATCGCTGCGCGAACAGGCTCAAAACACTCTTCTGTGAGCCATGTTAGAGGTAAACGAATCCCTTTTTGCATTAAACCCATTTCAGCTACGGCCCATTTTACGGGAATGGGGTTTGCTTGAATAAATAAAGTCTTATGTAACTCAGCGAGTTTTGTATCAATGTCAGCGGCAATTTCCGCATTCCCTGCCATTGCTGCAGTAATCATTTCATGCACTAAACGGGGCGCAACATTTCCGCTTACCGTAACGCTCCCATTGCCACCGAGTAAGCAAAATTCACGGCTAGTGGCATCGTCGCCTGTATAAATAGCAAAATCAGGTGACGTTAAATCACGAATTTGTTTTACGCGCGATAAATCCCCCGTCGCTTCTTTTACGCCAACAATATTAGCTACTTCAGATAGGCGTCCAATGGTTTCAGGCAGCATATCACAAGCAGTTCTGCCGGGGACGTTGTACAAAATTTGTGCAATATCGACAGCCTCAGCAATGGCTTTGTAATGTAAATACAGTCCTTCTTGTGTAGGTTTGTTGTAGTACGGCGTCACAATTAAGCACGCATCCGCACCAAGTTCTTTTGCCTTGCGCGTTAAATTAATAGCTTCTGTGGTGGAATTGGACCCCGTGCCAGCAATGACTGGGATGCGCCCAGCTACTTGTTTGATAATGAATTTAATGACGTCGCAATGTTCTTCTTCATTTAATGTTGCCGACTCGCCAGTTGTGCCTACAGCAACCAGTGCGTCAGTGCCTTGTGCAATATGAAATTCACACAATGCCGCTAAACTGTCGGTATCGATAACACCGTTGTTATCCATGGGGGTCACTAACGCAACGATACTACCTTGAATCATGAAAGCTCTCTAATTTGAGGGATTGAAAATGAAATGATCTAACTTAAGTATATTATAACAAGCAAATCCTTAAAAATGGCTAAATTAGCAGAATAGCTTGCAAATGCGCTATAATTTGGCTATTGGAAACAATTATCCTCCCCGCGCGATCAGCGCATTCAAATTATGCAACAGGTACATTATGTCTAACGATACATCCCCTCCATTGTCATTTCGTGATTTAGGTCTTATTGAGCCGCTTTTTAAAGCGCTCAAAGACATTGGTTACGAAACGCCCTCTCCCATTCAAGCGCAGACCATTCCTTATATTCTCGACGGTAAAGACGTTTTGGGGCAAGCTCAAACCGGTACCGGAAAAACCGCGGCTTTCGCATTGCCTATCTTGTCACGGATTGACTTAAAACAAAAAGAACCCCAAGTTTTAGTTTTAGCGCCAACACGTGAATTAGCTATTCAGGTGGCTGAAGCGTTTCAGCGTTATGCGTCACACATGAAAGATTTTCACGTTCTGCCAATCTACGGTGGACAAGATTATGGAACGCAGTTGCGCCAGCTCAAACGCGGTGCACAAGTGGTGGTTGGAACACCTGGGCGTGTGATGGATCACATGCGTAAAGGCACATTGAAACTTGAAAATTTAAAGTTTTTAGTGCTTGATGAAGCGGATGAGATGCTTCGAATGGGCTTTATTGATGATGTGGAATGGATTTTAGATCAAACACCTGATAATCGCCAAATTGCGTTATTTTCAGCGACCATGCCAACAGCTATTCGCAAAATTGCGCAAGAATATTTGCATGAGCCTGAACATGTCACCATTAAAGTGACGACCGCGTCTGCGGAAAATATTCGTCAACGTTACTGGCTGGTTAGTGGCGTGCATAAATTAGACGCGCTAACACGTATTTTGGAAGCAGAAACCTTTGAAGGCATGATTATTTTCGTGCGCACCAAAACGGCGACGATTGAGCTGGCTGAAAAATTGGAAGCGCGTGGCTATTCCGCGGCAGCCATTAACGGCGATATGTCGCAAAGCTTGCGTGAACGTGCGATTACGCATTTAAAAAATGGCAAACTTGATATTTTAATTGCAACAGACGTCGCGGCACGTGGGCTTGATGTTGACAGAATTACACACGTTTTAAACTACGATATTCCCTACGACACTGAATCTTACGTTCACCGTATTGGTCGTACAGGCCGCGCGGGACGTACTGGTGATGCGATTTTATTTATCGCACCGCGTGAGCGCAAATTGTTAATGAATATCGAACGCGCAACAAAGCAAAAAGTTGAGCAAATGGATCTGCCTTCAACAGAAATCATTAACAACAAACGTATTAACCGCTTTAAACAAAATATTACCGATACCCTTGCCGCGCAAGAACTCAGTTTCTTTACGCAGTTAATTGAGCAATATGAACGTGAACATAACGTGACTGCGCTTGAAATTGCCGCAGCGCTTGCGAAATTAGTGCAAGGTGATGAGCCATTATTGATGTCACCACCTAAAAAAGTTTCAGATCGTGACCGTGATCGTGATGATCGTCCAGCACGCAAAGATCCTCGCTCAGAAGGGCGTGGTGCGGTGCGTGGTGAGCGTCCTGCAAGACGTGGTGAAGAACGCGTTGAGCGTCGCCCTAAGCGTGATTTCGGTGGTGCGAATATCGAAATGGAAACTTTCCGTATTGAAGTAGGTCATGCACATGGCGTAAAACCCGGTAATATTGTGGGCGCGATTGCCAACGAAACAGGCATTGATGGCGACCATATTGCACGAATTCGTATTGAAGATGATTACAGTACAGTGGAATTACCTGCAGGTATGCCTAAAGAATTATTGCAAGAGTTGCGTAAAGTTCGCGTAGCGGGTCAACTTTTAAATATTTCAAGTGTTGCAGGTGGGAGTAGCGCAGGTAAACCATCAGAAGCAAAAAAGTTTCCAAAATTTGATGATGGCGCGAAAAAAGACAAAGCTAAAAAACGTTTAAGCTCAACTTCGCGTCGTGCGAAAGAGCCTAGCGACGTTTAATTAAAGTAGCGTCCATAAAAAAAGCCGATACGCAAAAACGTATCGGCTTTTTTGTAAGCAGAAAAAAGTAAATCTTATCTGCCGAATCGTTTGTTGAATTTATCAACACGACCCGCTGTGTCAACAACGCGTTGTTTCCCTGTATAGAAGGGATGGCAAGATGAACAAACCTCAATTTGTAAATCCTTAGCCAACGCAGAACCGGTCACAAAAGTATTACCGCAACCACAAGATACGGTAATTTGTTTATAATTAGGATGAATTTCTGGTTTCATAGTATTTTCGCATTGCCACAAACGGGCATTGATAAGTAAAAAACTGAGTATGATACCGGCTTAACTAACAAATCGCAATGGATTCATTTTTTATGCGCATTATTACATTTAACGCAAATGGTATTCGCTCTGCTGAGCGTAAAGGGTTTTTTACATGGTTAGCACAGCAAAATGCGGATTTTGTCTGTATTCAAGAAACAAAAGCGCAAATTGCGCAACTCGATGCTAGTGTGTTTCACCCAGCGTCTTATCATTGTTTTTATCATGATGCGCAAAAAAAGGGCTATAGCGGTGTCGCGCTTTATTGCCGAGAAAAACCCGATGAAGTTATTTACGGTATGGGTGATGAGGAGATTGATTTTGAAGGACGTTATATTGAAGCGCGACTGGGAAATCTGAGTGTTATATCGCTTTATTTACCTTCTGGATCATCGGGCGATCTGCGCCAAACATTCAAATATGGTGTACTTGATAAATTTCGAGCGCATTTGCATACGTTGGAAAAAACAGGTCGCGATATTGTGATTTGTGGTGATTGGAATATTGCTCACAAACCCATTGATTTAAAAAATTGGCGTGGAAATCAAAAAAATTCTGGTTTTCTGCCAGAAGAACGTGCATGGATGGACGCGCTTTTTAGTGAAAATCAATGGTGCGATGCGTTCAGATTAGTCAATCAAGAAGCAGATCAATATACATGGTGGTCGAATCGAGGGCAGGCGAGAGCCAATAATGTTGGATGGCGTATTGATTATCATATTATTAGCACGTCATTGCAAAATCAGGTTAAAGCGACGAGTATTTATTCAGCTGACAATTTTTCAGATCACGCGCCATTGATCATTGATTATTCGTCTGCTGTTGATTGATATTTTATTTTTTTCTTTAGGATAGATACGTTATGCGTTGCCCATTTTGCGCTGAAAACGATACCCGTGTGTTAGATTCACGTCTTGCCAATGAAGGCGATCAAGTCCGTCGACGCAGAGAGTGCTGCGGCTGTAAATCGCGTTTTACCACCTACGAAGTGGCTGAACTTGATATGCCTGATATCGTGAAATGTGATGGAACAAGGCAGGCTTTTGATGAACGGAAATTATGTTCAGGTTTTCTAAAGGCGCTTGAAAAACGGCCGGTGAATCGTGACACGATTGCGCTTGCGATCAATCGCATTAAACGCAGTTTAATGGGGAAAACAGATAATGAAATATCCAGTCAATTGCTGGGTGAAAAAGTCATGGAGGAGCTACGCAACATTGATCATGTCGCGTATGTGCGTTTTGCGTCGGTGTACCGTAGCTTTGAGGATGTGAGTGAATTTAATGATGTGATTGCAAATTTACACAGCGAGAGCGGCCATGAGTAATGTCGAAAAAAATGATTTTCATTATATGGCGCAAGCGTTAATTCTTGCAGAACGAGGGCGTTATACCACTGATCCCAATCCTCGCGTCGGGTGTGTGCTTGTTAAAAATGGGGAAATCATTGGTGAAGGTTGGCATGAGCGGGCAGGGCAGGCGCATGCGGAAGTTTATGCGCTCAATCATGCGACGCAGTCTGTTGAGGGCGCAACGGCCTATGTCACGCTTGAGCCGTGTAGTCATCATGGACGCACGCCACCGTGTTGTGATGCGTTAATTACTGCTGGGATTTCACGTTTAGTGGTTGCCATGCGTGACCCTAATCCACTCGTCGCTGGGCAAGGTTTAGCGCGTTGCAAAGAGGCGGGCATGAAAGTGATTTGTGATGTACTCAAAGAACAAGCGCATGCACTCAATGAAGGGTTTATTTTACGCATGACACGAAAACGGCCTTTTGTGCGCAGTAAAATTGCGATGAGCTTAGATGGCCGTACCGCGCTTGCGAATGGGGAGAGTCAATGGATTACCTCACCACCCGCACGTGAAGATGTTCACCGTTTTCGAGCACAAAGCAGTGCTATTTTAACAGCGATAGGTACCGTACTTGTTGATAATCCAACGCTCAATGCTCGCGTTGATTTCCCCTTGGTACAGCCAGTTCGCATTGTGCTGGATTCAAAATTAAAACTGATGCCAAACGCGAAAATGCGCGATATTGACGGGCAAATTTGGGTGCTCACTTGCAGCGACAATGCCCCTAAGAAAACCATACTTGAGCAAGCGGGTTTTGAGGTCTACGTTTTGCCCGACTATCAAGGGCGTCTTGATTTACAGGCGGTGATGACTTTCCTTGCCCAAAAAGAAATCAATAACGTATTTGTTGAAGCGGGTGCGAGTTTGAATGGCGCGTTGCTTGAAGCCAATTTGGTCGATGAATGGCTAATTTATATGGCGCCTTGTGTTTTGGGCGATAAAGGGCGTGGGATATTTGTGTTACCTGAATTAACCTCCATGCAAAATAAATCGCATTTTCATTGGCAAAATGTTCGGCATGTTGGACACGATTTACGTTTAACGCTGTCGAGAAAAAACAACGTGGTAGCGTAATGCTAACGCTCAATTTTTGCGTTGCAACTGCTGATGATGCGCACGCTATTGTTGAATTGGTCAACGGGGCTTATCGTGGTGAGTCGAGCCGACAAGGATGGACAACGGAAGCTGATTTACTCGAGGGTCGTCGCACAGAATTAGAAGAAGTTTCCTATTTGCTTGATTCAAATAACGACATTGTTCTTTGCTGCAAAACACAAAATAAACTCATCGGCTCGGTTTGCGTGAAATATAGCGATAAACAAGTTGAAATGGGCATGCTTGCCGTGAATCCTCTTTATCAAGGTCAAGGAATCGGTAAGCAATTATTACAATATGCCGAATGCTACGCTGCGAAAAAATGGCCAGTTGAGCGTTATGTTTTGGAAGTGATTCATTGTCGACAGGAGTTGATTGCGTACTATGAACGCAGAGGCTACAAACTCACAACACTAAGGCGAGAATTTCCTGTCAATCCTGCTTTATGGACACCTAAAGTGGATGGATTAGTGTTGCTTGTTTTGGAGAAGTAATCTCGCTGTATCCAAAAATGACGCAAAATTGATATACATCAGAGAAAAAGAAGTTATTTAGCTTAGCGATTGATGCTCGATTTGATTACAGTCGGTTATTAAAACCGGCCATGTTGAGCTTGTCAAACTGCCATCATTTGTTTTGAAATGAGCTTTGACAAGCTCGGTTAGACGTATCAATCTGCTTTTTAAACAAGGATGCGTTAAGCGTAAATCTTGCAGCGTTATTTAGAATGCTTGGCCGCCTTAAAGAATTGCTCAGGCATCAATGACGAATGATGATGCTCAATTAACCACTGATCGTCATCAAATTCGTAAACAAATGAATATCGCGCTTGTACCTGTTTTGTTTTTGCTTTTTCATGAACGGTAAACGTGTCAATAACCGTATCTGAAGCTGTAATATATTGAATACTAATTATGCGTCGATCAATTTTGCCTTGAGGTTTCTTTTGCAAAAAGTGTACGAAATAATCCTTGATTTCTTCATAATTTGCAGGGGTTTATCAGATGGCGTGGCCATCAATACCCCGTCTTCAGCATATTGAGCGGTCACATCGTTAGGATCTAATGTGGCTAAGGCCGCATTCCATCAATAAAATAATGCCGCAATTTCTGCTTTATTGGTTTTTTGATATGTAAAATTATTGTGTGTTTCTGCATGAATTAGGCGCAAAGTTTAGCGTATAGATCGAGCAAAATGTGATGACTGAGAATATGATTATAGGCAGGATTTTATGAATTACTTTCTCCGATTAAATTTCTAGGAGGTTAAGACAATACAAAAAAAACGCTGCTTATTACCTAGATTATATGAATTAATGCTGAAAATTATTTTAATAAATGCGTACATTTGATAGGGCGCTATTTTTTAATTCAGCTTGAATTCAGTTTTGGCACCTATAATCTAAAATAAAGAGAATCATTGATTTCGCTTTTCAGATGAAACAATCGATTGTGTATAGTACGTTTTTGTTTTGTTTAATGCCGAGATGAATCTTGACTATTTGAAATGGTTGTATGGTGTTAGTTTACAGTATGTGTTTTTTGGGGTGTAGTTGAAATTGTTACTTGTTGAGGATG
>Ga0114962_10002930_pt1 | contig 13971 bp, 9 predicted proteins | sample C_130820_MF_Meta_FD_87017 | JGI IMG/M metagenome (GOLD analysis project Ga0114962, IMG submission 87017) | Freshwater microbial communities from Lake Croche, Canada to study carbon cycling - C_130820_MF_MetaG | ecosystem: Environmental > Aquatic > Freshwater > Lake | place: Lake Croche, Canada... | reverse complement strand
GGCTGCGCCCACTAAAAAATTTGAATATGGCGCATATGCATTTTGAGTTGCTTTCCTAGCTGCTTCAAGTAATTCCTGATCTAGTGGAGACAAAAAAGTACTATCTGCAAATTGATCATATTCAAACTCAAATTTTTGATGCATTTTTTATTTGATTAAATTGAATAATCTATTCCATCTAATGGATTTGTCATAACTAAACCAAATTAGTGCTGCCCTTCCTACTATATGTGTTTCAGGTACGTAACCCCAAAAGCGACTATCTTGGCTCCTGTGTCGATTGTCTCCCATCATCCAATAATAATCCTGTTTAATGGTATAGGAAGTAGCAACGGATCCATTGATTAAATATTGACCATTTTTTTTGTCTAAGGAATTGTGTTCATAAGTACAAATTAAACGTCTATATAACTCAATGGTATTGTCATTTATTTGAACAACATCCCCTTTTTTTGGTATTGTTAATGGACCAAAATTATCCATGGTCCATGGGTAATGCGTGATGTCAAATGGGAAAGTTCTTCCAACAGTTGTATCTGAATATAATTCCACCGATTTAACCATTGGTAATTTTCTTAAACTATTTGCCGCCTCAGCAGTCATGTTAATAGAATAGGTATTGGGGCTATTAGTCAAAACACCTACATCCTCGGTTGGCTCTGCAATATTTATGCCCAAGTTATCATGAAAAAATGATTCAGGGATAGGCGTCCCATTGGTAACAACAATATATTCTGTTTGTGCATTTGCTGCTACAAAAGCTGGTTGACCATTAACCCAAAGTTGGCTATTTTTAACTTGTATTATATCTCCCGGCACACCAACGCAACGTTTAATATAATTGTCAGTCTTATCAATTGGATGAACTAATAAAGACAAGCCTTCCCCAGTCAACCAATCATTAAACTTTGTCCTATCTCCATTAAATTTTTCTCTTAAAACATCATAATAAGGCACTTTACTTCCAAATTCAGGAGAGTTAATGATGGTATCCCCTGCAGGAAAATTAAAGACCACCACATCGTTTCTTTTAACGTCTCTAAATTTAGGTAAGCGGTAATAATCTAAGCTAATCCATTGTACATAAGAAGGCGTAGTAACCGACCCTGGCATAGTATTGTGTACAAATGGGAAAGACAATGGAGTTAAGGGTATACGTGCTCCATAGGTAACTTTATCTACAAATAAAAAGTCATTTACCAGCAATGTTTTTTCCATACTACCAGTTGGAATAACATAGGCTTCGAATAAAAAAGTTCTTATAATGGTTGCAGCCACAACTGCAAAAACAGCTGCATCTATCCACTCTCTTACAACGGGTTTATGGTAATGTTCTAGTGCATTTGATCCATGCCATTTTGTTTCTTTTGAAAATCCCAAATAAGGTAAATAAATAAATGGAACAATGGCTGTTAAGGTATGCGGAATTAGACTAACTTTTTTGAAATGCATCACAAAAATGATCGAAATCCATAAGGTTACAAATTGCCCAACAATTGGAATAAGTTGTATCCAAAACCAAACTTTTTTTAATTTACAAAGTTTGACTACTTCCCAGGTATTATAAATAGGAATAATTGCTTTTTTACTTTCTACACCTGCTTTCTTTAACAAGGCATAAATACCAATATGCCATCCCAACCAATAAAGAATAACTAATAAAATACCCATAGATTTATTTTTGCTCTAACAAAAATATCCCTTTGTGAGGGATATTTATAAAAAAGATTGTTAATTACTTATTAGCGTTATAAGTGGTCAATTTAAGTGATATTTTGGCAAATCAATTACTTGTACTGCCCCAACACTTCTTTTACCAATTTAACCGATCTAGTAATATCAGGAATCGCCAAAGCTGTCAAATTAGGGGCATAATGCATCGGCGCATCGGCGCTTGTGATTCTTCTTATGGGTGCATCTAAATAATCAAAGCCCTCCTTTTGAATACGATAGGACAATTCGGAAGAAACAGATGCAAATGGCCACTGCTCCTCGATAATTACCAAACGATTTGTCTTTTTTACACTTGTTAAAACGGTCATCCAATCCAAAGGTCGTATGGTTCTTAAATCAATCACCTCTGCACTAATACCTTCTTTTTCTAATTCGGCAGCAGCGCCTAATGCCACTTTCATCATTTTATTATAAGAAACAATAGTTACATCTGTACCTGCTTTTTTCACATCCGCTAATCCTAATGGAATATAATACTCTTCTTCTGGCACATCACTCTTATCGCCATACATTACTTCACTTTCCAAAAACATGATTGGATCTTCCTCATAACGGATGGCTTGTTTTAATAATCCTTTTGCATCATAACCATTAGAAGGGGAAACCACTTTAATACCTGGAATATTGGCTAAATAACTTTCAAATGCAGTAGAATGCTGTGCACCCAATTGACCAGCACTTCCGTTAGGTCCTCTCATTACAATTGGACAACCAATTTGTCCACCACTCATTGCCAACATTTTACTAGCCGTATTCAAAATTTGATCCAAAGGCAAAACCGCAAAGTTCCAAGTCATAAACTCAACGATAGGTCTTAATCCGTTTTGAGCAGCACCCACCGCAACAGCAGTGAAGCCTAATTCAGAAATAGGCGTATCAATTATACGCTTAGGACCAAATTCGGCCAACATACCCTGACTTACTTTATAAGCGCCATTGTATTCAGCCACTTCTTCCCCCATTAATAAAACTCTATCATCTCTTCTCATTTCCTCGGACATTGCCTCGCGCAATGCTTCTCTAAAGGCTATTGATCGCATTTATTTGTGTTTATTTTGAGTAGCAAAAATAGGTTTTAAACTATAAAAAATGAATGTTTTTGGCAAAAAAAATCCCTCCCCGACGAATCGAAGAGGGATTCTTAAGGCTAACCCACCTTAAAACTATAAAATATTATATGCAAAGCTTACATAGTACAATCCACCAATTGATGGACTACCATATGCTGTTTGATAATAATGATTTAAAATGTTTGTACCACCTGCCTTAATCATTGATTTGATAGAAGGCACTTTGTACGTTAATACAGCGTCAATAGTTTGGTAAGAATTTACTTTACCTACAGAGAATGTTCCTTCATAAACGAAGTCATCTTGGTAGTGTAAATTAGCACCAAATCCTAATCTGTTTTTGAATAAGAAACCGCTATTGTTGATAGCAAAGTTTGCTCTAAACAAAGGTGTATTGAAATAAGAAATAAATCCTTGTGGTAAACTTCCAATCTCATCGGTATAAATACTAGAAGAGAAGCTAAAGTTATGAGGCAATATATAATCAGCAGAAAGACCCCATCCACTTGTATAAACATCTCCAGGTGCGTTAGTAGAAATGCTATAAGCAATACGCTTATTAGCATCTAACAAATCACTTAATTGAGGACTAGCCGCATTACGAGATTGTAAAACGGTTACACCACTAATAAAGTTTGTATACTTACCCGCATATGCATAAAAATCAAGTAATAATCTTTTGTTGATTAAAGTTTTATAACCTAATTCAAATGAACTCATTGATTCTGGTTTGAATTCGCCGAATTTTTGTTCAACTGGAGCACCAGCTAACACACTTGATAATGAATAAGCAGGATTGGTGCTAAAGTTATAGTAGTCTCTTAATTGAGGTAAACCTCCCATTAAACGTGTACCACCGCCCACTAACAAGTTAATCCATTGATTTTGTGTAGTTGGGAAACGGTAAGCCTCTTGGTAAGAAATACGGATATTGTTATCCTCTGCAACTTTAATTACTGCAGTTGCTCTTGGTGTGAAACGACCAGCAAAGTTTTGGTTTTTATCATAACGACCAGAAACTGAAACTTTTAAGATATCGCCAAAGAAACGCTTAGACAATTGAGCATAAGCACCACTTTCGTTAATGCTAATTCTTCCTGCTGTATCAGCAAATAAAGTTCCTTGAGAATTTAAAGAATAGTTTTTGAAACTTGCACCAATCAATAAATCTGCATTGAATTTATCAAGTCCCATTAATTCTGTTAAGTTATAGTTACCTTCTGCAACACTTAATTCAGATTTGTCTAAGAAACGACCACCCCCTTTAGAAATTGGAATAGCTGCAATTGATTTAAACAAATCAGAAGTTCCAATATTACCAATGGGTCTACCTGCATCTGCAATTGCTCTTGCAGCATTAGCAGCACTAGTATTATCTAAACCAGCATCTTTGTATTGAACATATGCTGCTGTATAGGTAGGATACCAGGTAGTACTTGGCTTCCATGCTTCGTTAAATAAACGAGTTGTAATGGTTGCATTGTAAGAGTTTCCTGCATCTTCTAATGTTTTGTAACCTCTCACCATCCAGTTTTTAGACTTTACTTCCAACTTTAATTGACTCATTGTTAAGCCATTTAAAGAATAACGGTCACTACCTGTATAAACAGTATTACCAGACCCAGTATAAGCGCTAAATGAAGCTTCTGTCTTATCGTTTATTTTATAGTGAATAGATCCTGATACTTTTAAATTTTTTGCAACCGGATCAATGATATCAACTTCATTGTAACCAGTACGGCTTACGTTAACTCCAGTAAACATCCCTTTTGCATCACCATATAAGTATGGAGCATAAGGCGCTAATGCAGCATTTGCCCCTCTTAAAAATGCAGAATAAGTAGCTAGGTTTCCAGAGTATGGACCAGCTTGTGCTGCACCATATAATTGACCAAAAGCAACACCAGCAGCAGCAGAGCTACCATAAGCAGCAGTCAATGCACCCAATACACCAGCTTTCACTGAGCCATATATTGAACTTAAAGAAGAAGTAGTTTCATCACCATAAACGTTCACACCATCATAATTAGGATCGTTGGTTCTCCAACCTGGAATAACTTGACCGTTTTGAGTACCAGTAGTTCTTGAATAGTTTGCCGTGTTATTAGCTAACCAATCTTGTGCTTCGGTATATTGAGTAGCAATTTTATATGCCCATCGGTCTCCAATTTTACTTGCAAATCTTACTGAGTAATCCTTGTAAGCAGCTTGAGGACGTTGGTAATTATCAACATGGTTCACACCTTGCTTAATTTGGAAACTTAAACCTTGGTATTTGAATGGATTTTTACTGTTGATTAAAACAGTACCATTCATACCACCAGAACCATATAAAGCCGAAGATGCACCTGGCAATAATTCCATATTGTCCACATCTAATTCTGTTAAACCTACCATTGTTCCTACAGAGAAATTCAAACCTGGTGCTTGGTTATCCATACCGTCGATCAATTGATTCATACGTGTATTACCACTACCATTGAAACCTCTTGTAGTAATGCTTTTGAAAGTTAAACTAGCTGCTACAACATCCACCCCTTTTAAATTGGCTAAGATATCATAGTAGTTTGCTGAAGCAGTAGATTTAATTTGAGCGCTATTAATTCTTTCAATAGATACAGGAGATTCTAAGATTTTCTCCGCCACTCTTGAAGCAGAAACAACCACATCAGATCCTAATACATAACTAGGCTTTAAACTAACAGTTAGTTTAGAACCACTAGCATCAACTGCTACTTCTTTAGACTCATATCCAACAGAAGAAAACACCAAAGTAAAAGGTGCTTTTTGAGTTGTAAATAACTTGAAATTTCCTTTGTCATCCGTAAAAGTACCTGCATTTCCACCTTTAACTGTTACAGAAACAGCTGTTAGTGATTCTGAGGTAGCTGAATTTTTAACGGTACCTGTAATAGGACCAGCAGTTTGAGCATTTGCCGAAATTGCCATCATTGTGGCAAGGCAAATTAAACCCATCTGGCTTAAAAATCGTTTCATAAATGTTTGTTTTTAATTGAATTGTAGTACAAAATAACAAAATATTAGCATTTAAAAAAATTATCAGGAATTAGGCTTAAATTTTTAATTTAGTGCCATGAATTTAAAACCATTTCCAAATCAGACAGGAGTTTACCAAGGTAAAGTAAGAGACGTTTATTATCTTGAAAATCAATTACTTGTAATGATAGCAAGCAACCGAATTTCGGCTTTTGATGTCATTTTACCCAAACCCATCCCGTATAAAGGCCAGGTTCTTAATCAAATAGCCGCCTACATGCTACAAAAAACAGTAGATATTTGTCCAAATTGGCTTTTGGACACGCCTGCTCCAAATGTGGCCATTGGAAAAAAATGTACGCCCTTCAAAATAGAAATGGTGGTGAGGGGAAATTTGGTTGGTCATGCATGGAGGACTTATCAATCAGGTAGCAGAAGTTTATGTGGCGTGCAATTACCGGAGGGTATGGTCGAGAATGATTATTTTCCAACACCTATTATCACACCTTCTACTAAAGCTAGTGAAGGACATGATGAGGATATTTCAAAAGAAGAGATTATTAAACAAGGTTTAGCAAGTGCCGATGAGTGGGCAATTTTAGAAAAATACGCATTGGCTTTATTTGAAAGAGGAAAAGAAATTGCAGCAAAACAAGGATTAATTTTAGTTGACACAAAATATGAATTTGGCAAAATTGGAGATACCATTTATTTAATGGATGAGATTCATACACCCGATTCATCTAGGTACTTTTATGCAGAAGGATTTGAGGAACGTCAATTGAAAAAAGAAAAACAAAAACAATTAAGCAAAGAGTTTGTGAGAGAGTGGCTAATTGAAAATAATTTTATGGGTAAGGAGGGTCAAACTGTTCCAACCATGTCTGATGAATGGATTGATACTATTTCAAAAAGATACATTGAACTATACGAAAAAGTAATTGGAACGCCTTTTAAACCTGAACCCAAATCCGAAGAAGAAACCTATGATTTAGTTTGTGAAGCATTGAATAAGATGATATAGTTTTTAAATATAAATTTAATTATCCTCGCCTAACCTGGGTCTTAATCTTTGCTTGCTTTTATTAAAAACCTGCATCCCATTTTTTTTGCCAGCCCTTAATTTTTCTTGTTCTTCTAATGGCAAATGATATACATCCATGCATTCATTGGTGCAACAGCCATCAAAGGTTTTAGCACAGTCTTCACATTGGATAAATAATAAATGACAGGCATCATTTTTACAATTGGTATGCGTATCGGCAGGCTTTCCACATTGATGACATTTTGCAATTACATCATCTGTTATTTTTTCTCCAAGCCTTTCATCAAACACAAAATTTTTTCCTTTGAATTTACTTTCTAATCCTGCCTCTTTAATTTTATTGGCATAGTTGATAATGCCTCCTTCTAAATGGAATACATTTTTAAACCCCTGATGCAACATATAAGCACTGGCTTTTTCACACCTTATTCCTCCAGTACAATACATGATAATATTTTTTTCCTTGTTATCCTTCATCATATCAACAGCCATTGGCAATTGATCTCGAAAGGTATCTGAAGGAATTTCAATGGCTTTTTCAAAGTGTCCTACTTCGTATTCATAATGATTGCGCATGTCAATTATTATGGTATCCTCTTTTTCAAGTAATAAATTCATTTCCTGCGCATTCACATACCTGCCTTTTTGCTCCATGCTAAAATTGGGGTCCTCAATACCATCTGCTACAATTTTTTCACGGACTTTAATTCTTAACACCCAAAAACTTTTGCCATCATCATTTACAGCTACATTTAGGCGCAAATCTTTTAAAGGACCATAAGAATACAAATAATTTTTAAAATCTTTTAAATGGTGATTGGGTACACTAATTTGCGCATTGATTCCCTCTTTGGCTACATATATACGTCCAAAAACTTTCAAAGCATTTAAAGCACGATACATTTCATCTCTATACAATTGGGGATCTTGTATTGGGAAATATTGATAAAAACTAATCGTTGTTCTAGGAAAATTTTCCTCGTATAACTTTTTCTTTAACTCCTCATTGGAGATGCGATTGTGCAATACCCTCATATAAATTAATTTAAGCTCAATTACAGGTTAAGCAAATTGGATACAAAGATATGAAATTTTTTATGCATAAAAATTAAGGGCAACTGATACGTATCAGTTGCCCTTAAAAAATATTTGATTTGATTAGATTTATTTTTCTTTTCTAACAAAACTTCCAGCAAGTGATGAAAGTCCACCTAATAAAAAACCAATTAAAAAAGTAGCGCCAATTAAAATATTATAGGCCCCTTTTAATTTAAAAATACTTGCCACTTTTGTAGACAAAATATGATTATTTTGATGATCAATGATAAGTGTTAAACTTAACCACAATAAACCAACTCCAATCGCGCCTGACAAAAAAGCCCTCCATGGCTTTTGAACTATTGCAATGGATAAAATAAAATTAGCAGGCACAAAGCTCCACCAAGGTAATACGCCATACAACCCAATGGCATAAGTTAACAATGCAGAAAGCAAGGTTACTGTAATGAATTTTATATATACCGATTTTGAAGATTTCATAATTTGTTTTTAAAGATTTTAATTAAGCTTTTTTAAATTGTATATGCCATTTAGCAAATTTATTATCCAATAATTTTTCTTTAGGCATAAACAATAATCGGTAATACTCACCTGCCGCCCATTTGTCAATAAAACTGTCATAATAAGGACTTCCAGGGTTACCACTTTGTCCACCAGGGTATAAACCATACGCTTCTATTTCATCTGTTAAATGAACAACCATTCTCCAACTTGGGCCGTGATTTTCGGTGGTTGCATTAACAATATTGACACCGCCTCCAATGGGCAGATCCAATCTACTCAATTCAGGTGTTTTAGTTAAATGCAATACCCTAGTTGATTTGAATTTAGCCCATTCTAATTTATTTTCCTTTTCAAGTTCCAATAGCTTTTTAGTTGCATTTTCGATACCAACATTTACTTGCTCTTTTAAGGTTTCAACCTTGCCTTTTGTTCTTATATCATCTGCCACGGAAAAATTACTGTCTTTGTTCATTTTGTCAAGCAAAACATAAGCCTCCGGCTTAGTCAAAGGAATGGGTGATCCAGCTAACTCGTCTCCCCAAATTGCATTCTCCACGCTGTCCCAAATTAATTTAAAAGCAGTCGTTCCTTTTGAATTGCCATTATTATACAAATCCCAATTATTCATTTCCTTCACCATTCTTTTTGCATCAGTGCTTAAGACATTGGGGTCTATGAATTTATTTAATGCTGGTCTTGCAAATTCTGCAAAAACATTGTAGTTGCTCGTTTGTAATTGCTGCATTTTTTCAACAGTAATATTGGTCATTGTGTCCAGTCGCTTATTGATGCTAATACCTCGATATAAAGGGAAAGATGCTGCCGTCCCTAAATAATAAGGGTAACTTGAATCCACCGCTTTTTGATTGGCACTACTAACATATCCTCTTGTTGGATTTTTCATAAAAGGATTTTCTTCATTAGGAATCATGCCTTGCCAATCATAACTTTTGTCAATGCCTGGCATGATAAAATCTCCTTGACGGTTCCATCTTGCTACAAAATTACCTTGTTGTTTAATGGCAATATCCCCTGTCTTGCTTGCAAATACAAAGTTTTGACCAGGACATTTCCATAAAGAAATAGCAGCTAAATAATCATCAAAGTTTTTTGCTCTATTTAATCTGTAAAAAGTTTCAACACCAGTAGAAGCATCATGACCCGTCCATCTAACTGCTAAATTGCGTCCTTTAGATTGTTCGTCTTTAAAATGTTCATCATACATGGTTGGTCCCCAATAGGTCATTGCAATATTTTCAATTACATCAACACTGTCTTTTACTTTTATTACTTCCTGCCTATTGGTGGTTGGGGTCCAAGATCCATTTAATAAATATTCTTTTTGCGTACTGTCTTTGAATTTTAATTCATAGTAATCCAACACATCTCTTCCTGCATTGGTTACCCCCCAAGCAATATTTTCGTTAAACCCAATAATCACAGCGGGAGAACCAGGGAAACTTGCACCATACGTGCTATGGGTTGGAGTAGTTATTTGAACTTCAAACCATAAAGAAGGAAGATTTAGACCCAAATGTGGATCACTACATAAAATGGGTCTACCCGATTTAGTTTTTGCACCAGCAACCGCCCAGTTATTACTACCATTGTTTTTATCAGGTGACTCAGGTGTTGCACCATCCACCACTTTTGCTGCACTGGAATTATTCTTTTTTAAATAAATAGAATCCGCAGTAATGGGTGTATTAATTTTTATAGAAGGGCTGGCAAATGCAGTACCCTTTGGTATAATTGGCACCAAAGAATCTTGTTGATTGGTATATAATTTTTCAAATAAATCATACCCTAAATAATCTCTTGTATTGGTTAATTGCAAGTCTGCGACTGAGGCCCTGCCCGTTAAATCATAAGACATCAACATTAAAAACAAATAGGTTTTTTTAGGTGTCCATTGTTCGGGGGTATAGTTCAATAGCTTGAATTCAAATGGCATGTCTTCCGGTGCCATTTGTTTCAAATAAGCATTAACACCAGCTGTATAAGCGTCTACAGTTGCCTTCATTTCGGGATTGTGCTCGTTGATGAATTGCTCGGTTTGTTCGGCACCATAAACCATGCCTAATCTTCTAAATTTTCGATCATTCACCAAGGTTCTAGAACCTAATACTTCACTTAATCTACCAGAAGCAGCACGTGTTTGAAAATCCATTTGCCATAACCTAAATTTTGCATGTAAAAATCCTTGCACAAAATAAGCATCCTGATCATTATCGGCATAGATATGTGGGACCAACCTGTCGTCCATATATACATCTACATTTCCTTTTAAATCACTAGCTATAACAGAGGCATCAAAATTAGCATTTACTTTTTCGGCATTTTTCCAAAAGCCAGTTTGAGGAGATAAAAAATATCCAAGTTTAGGGGTCTTAATTGATCCTGCTGAAAATTGGTAATTTAATGCAATCACTAAACCCGCTGTTGCAAGCGTAATAGTAATAAATGGCAATATGCGCATACGTATAATTTAGAGGCCTAAATTAAGTATTTATTTGCCAATTTGTTCGTTAAAAAATTGCAGGTGTTTTTGTAGTGCCAAATATGGATGAACTGCCATTAATAACTTAGTTTTTTCGATACAAGCATTTAAAAACTTTTGATGCTCAGTAGAGCCTGAAAAAAATGGTTTGTGGTGCATGGCCAATTGTAATTCGGCAACCTGTTTCATAATATTTTGTGTAGCAGCATCCATGTATGTTTCCGTTAATTTATCCCATACATAATTAGAGGCAGCAAAATTTGGGTGCACCAAATCTTCGGCATAAAATCGATAATCCCTAAGGTCATCCACCACGTATTCATATGCAGGGAAATAATCTACATTGGTTTCAGCTGAAATCAATTCATGAATAGCATGTATGAGCACCGCTTTGCTCCTATTATTTTCCACAAGCCCTTCTCTTAAATGCCTAACTGGACTAATGGTAAAAATAATATGCAAATGAGGATTGAAAATTTTTAATTTATCGATTATGGATTTCAAATTTTCTACTAAAACCAAGGGTTGCATTATTTTTTTTGAAAACCAATTGGAAGGAGCTTTATGATTATTAGCAACAACCAACCCATTTTGACTGGGCGCCTGCTCATTTAATGTATACAACCAAGCTGAACCCAAAGTAATGACTAAATGATTGGCTGATTGTAAAAAATGATGCGCCTCATTGATAGCGTTATTGATCTTATCCAAAGCATCTTTTGGATTGATTCCTGAAAACCTACTGTGATGATGCCAGCTATTCCAAATTTCATTTAAATAAAATAAATCGGCCTCGATATATTTTTTATTTGATATATAGTCCTCTAAAGCATTTTGAACACTAATCGGGTTGAATAAAATTCCATGCGGATTTTCTATAGATTCAAATAAATGTTGGTGCAATTTTGCCCCAATATTTTCTGTAAAACAAGAGCCAATGAGCATGATCTTTTCCCCGTAATTAATTTTCACTGCTCCAGGTTTAGCATCTAGGGTTAGCTTAAGTTTTAATGCGCTCATTGGATAATTATTTTGAAACAGAGAATAATCTTTGCTTCATCGCCTCATATAATACAATACCAGCTGCAACCGATACATTAAAAGAATCAAAATTAGTAGCCATTGGTATTTTAAAAAAGTAATCTGCTGCTTTTGCCAAATAAGGCTGGACGCCCCTGCCCTCGTCACCCATAATAATACAAGTTGGTACATTAAAATCTAATTCATGCACATTTTTATCGGCGCGCATTTCTGAAGTAAAAACCTGGATCCCATTTAAATGCAAATCATCCACTGCCTTTAATAAACTGCTAACCCTTACCACATGAATATGTTCCAGGGCACCCGCACTGCTTTTAAAAGCTTCTTCATTTAAAGCACCTACTCCTTTATCAGGAATGATTAATGCTTGAGCGCCACAACAATGAATACTTCTACTAATGGCCCCAATATTTCTTACATCTGTAACCCCATCTAACATAACAAATAATGGAGTCTCTCCTTTTGCCACTACAAAGTCTATTACCTCTTGCAAATCCAAATATTTCACATTTGAGATAAAAGCAAGCACCCCTTGGTGATTGGCCTTGGTCATTCCGTTTAGTTTTTCAATAGGAACCAATTGTACGGGGATAGTATGTTCTCTTGCAAATTGTTTTATCTCATTTAATCCTTCACCTTGAGCATTTTTTTGAATCAAAATTTTTTCAATATTAGCTCCTGACTCCAAAGACTCAATCAAAGGCTGACGTCCAATGATAAACTTTCGCTCTGTTGTAAAGCTAGGTCTTGGACTAAATCTTCTTGGCCCAACATGTTTTCTTTCGGGTCTATCTGCTCTTTCTGGTCTATTGTTTCTTTCCTGCATGGTTCAAAGTTAATTGTTTTGGTTTTTCCCTTAAAATAAAAAGCCCGTCCAGAATGATCGGAACGGGCTTTTATTAAAATTCATGAACTATTTTAAACCGAAAGCTTTTTTCACTTTCGCAACATATTCTAATTTCTCCCAAGTAAACAATTCCACTTTCATCGTTTTTGATTTACCATCTGGAGTGGTGAATGTCTTTGTCTTAAATTCATTCTTACGACCCATATGACCATAAGCAGCAGTCTCACTGTAGATAGGTGTTCTTAACTTTAATCTTTGTTCAATAAAGTAAGGACGCATGTCAAAAATGCTTTCCACTAATTTTCCAATTTGACCATCCGTTAATTTTACTTTCGCAGTACCATAAGTGTTTACGTTGATAGAGGTTGGCTTTGCAACACCAATTGCATAGGATACTTGTACTAATACTTCGCTAGCAACACCGGCAGCTACTAAGTTTTTGGCAATATGTCTTGTAGCATACGCTGCAGAACGGTCTACCTTACTTGGATCTTTACCAGAGAAAGCTCCACCACCATGTGCACCTTTACCACCGTAAGTATCTACAATAATTTTACGGCCAGTCAACCCGGTATCACCATGAGGACCGCCAATTACAAACTTACCTGTTGGGTTGATATGATACTTAATGTCCTTGTTAAATAACTTAGCGTATTTCTTGTATTTTGCTTTTACTCTTGGAATTAAGATTTCAATAATGTCTTTCTTAATTTTCTCCAACATTTTACCTTCCTTATCAAAATCATCATGTTGTGTACTCACTACTATTGCGTCAATTCTTACTGGCTCGTTTTTGTCGTTGTACTCTAAGGTAACTTGAGACTTTGCGTCAGGACGTAAATATTTAATCGCTTTATTCTCTCTTCTTAATGCAGCAAGTTCAATTAAGATTTTGTGCGCTAAGTCTAAAGCCAATGGCATATAGTCTTCTGTTTCGTTGGTTGCATAACCAAACATCATACCTTGGTCACCTGCACCTTGTTCTTCTTTTTTCTTTCTGTCTACCCCTTGATTAATATCGGCAGATTGTTCGTGAATAGCAGATAATACACCACAGCTATCTGCTTCAAACATATACTCACTCTTCGTGTATCCAATTTTCTTGATCACATCACGTGCAATAGTTTGAACATCTAAATAGGCTTTAGATTTTACTTCACCAGCCAATACTACT
>Ga0114962_10002929_pt1 | contig 13972 bp, 15 predicted proteins | sample C_130820_MF_Meta_FD_87017 | JGI IMG/M metagenome (GOLD analysis project Ga0114962, IMG submission 87017) | Freshwater microbial communities from Lake Croche, Canada to study carbon cycling - C_130820_MF_MetaG | ecosystem: Environmental > Aquatic > Freshwater > Lake | place: Lake Croche, Canada... | reverse complement strand
GCCGCCCGTGCGACCTCGGCACCGCCGATGTTGCCGCCGGCACCTGGCCGGTTCTCGACCGTGACCTGCTGGCCGAGGGTCTTCGACATCTCGGCAGCAATCGCGCGCGAGGCGATGTCGACCGCGCCGCCGGGCGGAAACGGGCAGATCAGCCTGATCGGCTTCGAGGGGAAAGTCTGGGCCTGCGTGGTGGCCGTCAGGGCAGCAAACAGCAGCGCAAGTCCTGCGCGAATCAGCGAACTCGACATGGTCTTGAATCTCCGGCGAGAGGCCCTGGAGCGGGCCGTTCGGTGGCCAGTTTAGCTGGCCCTTTCCTGTGGCAACTTCCGGCGGCGCCAATGCCCGGCCCGGTATACTTCTGTTTTCGCCCGCAATGCGACCCGCGCAGCACGGTCCAGCGGTCAATCCGGTCCGTCCCAGCCTGCGGTCTCTCATGTCGACGTCAAACGTTTCGCCCCTGCACCCGTCAGCGCCTGCGACGCCCCACAGCGATGCGATTTCGCCTACGAGCGAGATCATTGCCGAACTGGCAGCCGGCAGGATGGTCATTCTCGTTGACGAGGAAGATCGCGAAAACGAAGGCGATCTGGTGCTGGCCGCCGATTTCGTGACGCCCGAGGCGATCAATTTCATGGCGCGTTTCGGCCGGGGGCTGATCTGTCTCACGCTCACCGAAGCCCGCTGCCGCCAGCTCAATCTGTCGCCGATGGTCCAGGCCAACGGCACGGTGCACGGCACCAATTTCACCGCCTCGATCGAAGCCGCTGAGGGCGTCACGACCGGCATTTCGGCGGCCGACCGATCACGCACGGTGCAGGCGGCGGTGGCGCCTGGCGCCAAGCCCGACGATCTGGTGCAGCCCGGGCACATCTTTCCGCTGACAGCCAAGTCGGGCGGCGTGCTGATGCGAGCCGGACACACCGAGGCTGGCTGTGATCTCGCCGAACTCGCCGGGCTGACGCCCGCTTCGGTGATCTGCGAGATCCTCAAGGACGACGGCACCATGGCCCGTCTGCCCGATCTGATCGAGTTCGGTCGCGAGCATGGTCTGAAGATCGGCACGATCGTCGACCTCATTCACTATCGCAGTGCCAACGAGAGCCTGATCGAGCGGGTCGGTGAGCGCGTCGTGCAGACCGCCTGCGGGCCCTTTCGCATGCTCATGTTTCGCGACAAGCCCAGCGGTTCACCGCACCTGGCGATGGTTCGCGGGGAGTTCGGGCCGCAAGACGAAGTGCTGGTGCGGGTTCACGAGCCGCTGTCGGTACTCGATCTGCTTGAAGTCGAACGCGGCGTGCATGCCTGGTCGGTTCATCGGGCCCTTGAGGCGATCGCGGCCCATGGCAAGGGGGCACTCGTGATGCTCAACTGTGCCCAGGACGGCGCATCACTGGTGCGTCGCTTCGAGGATCTCGCCAGTGGCCTGCCGGCCAGTCAGCGTCCGAAGCGTGCAGCCAAGATGGATCTGCGCACCTATGGCGTGGGAGCCCAGATCCTGCGCGAAGTCGGCGTGGGCCGGATGCGGCTGCTCTCGCAGCCACGGCGCATGCCGAGTATGGCGGGCTACGACCTGCAAGTCGTCGGTTTCGAATCGCAGCCCTGAGCTTTCTCGCGGCTGCTTCACAAAGGACCTCATCGTGGATATCGAAGTTTTCAATGCAGAACTCAATGGCGAAGGCCTGCGTGTGGGCATCGTCCAGTCGCGTTTCAACGAGCCGATCTGCACCGCCCTTCGCGAGTCCTGCCTGGCCGAACTCGGCCGCTTGGGCGTGAGCGAAGAAGATGTCTTCATCTGCTCGGTGCCGGGTGCGCTCGAAATTCCGACCGCCCTGCGCCAGCTGGCGGCGGTCAACGAATTTGACGCGCTGATCGCGCTCGGGGCGGTGGTGCGCGGTGAGACCTACCATTTCGAGGTCGTCTCCGATCGCAGCGCGCAGGGCGTGATGCAGGTCTCACTCGAATACGGCATGCCGATCGCCAACGCGATCCTCACCGTCGATACCGATGAGCAGGCTCATGCCCGCACCCGCGAGAAGGGCGCCGATGCCGCCCGTGTCGCAATCGAAATGGCCAATCTCGGTGCCTCGCTCGCATCGCTGGCGCCCGATGACGACGACGATGAGTGACCGGTCCTCATGAACCGTCCAGAGCGGCCTGAGCGGTCCGGTGCGCCGCGCGGCGAGGGCGCTCCGGGGGCGCAGACTTTCGAGCGCACGCCGCCCAAAAGCGCCCGCAGGCGGTCTCGAGAGCTTGCCATCCAGGGGCTCTACCAGTGGCTGGTCTCGCCCGAAGACGCCGGTGCGATCGAAGCTCACCTGGCGTCCACCTCGCCGAGTTTCGAGAAGGCCGACCGCGATCACTTCTGCGAGCTGCTGCATGGCTCGATCCGCGACATCGACCTGTTGCACGCCCAGATCTCGCCCTTCATCGATCGGCCACTCAACGAGTTGTCGCCGGTTGAGCATGCCGCGCTGCTGGTGGGCGCCTACGAGCTGACCTGTCATCTCGAAATCCCCTATCGGGTCGTCATCAATGAGGCGGTCGAGCTGGCCAAGACCTTCGGTGGCACCGATGGCTTCAAGTACGTCAACGGCGTGCTCGACAAGGTTGCTGCCAAAGCGCGGCCGACCGAGATTCGCACGCGCTGAGCGCCGGACCGCACGCCGATGGCGCTGGGCGAGTTCGAACTGATCAGGACTTTCTTCGAGCGATCCGCCGGACCTCGCCGGGCGCTGCTCGGTATCGGTGACGACGGTGCCCTGATCCGACCCTCACCCGATCAGTCCCTGGCGATTTCAACCGACATGCTGGTCGAAGGCCGACATTTTTTTGCCGATGTCGATCCGGCCGCACTCGGCCACAAGGCGCTCGCGGTCAATCTGTCCGACCTGGCCGCGATGGGCGCGCGCCCGCTTGGATTCACGCTGGCCATGGCGCTGCCGCAGGCCGACGAGCGCTGGCTCGCAGCGTTTTCGAGCGGCCTCTTTGCGCTCGCTGACGCCTACGATTGCGAGCTGATCGGCGGCGACACCACCCGAGGCCCCCTCAATCTGTGCATCACGGTGTTCGGCGAGGTGCCGCCGGATGCCGCTTTGCGTCGCGACGGAGCGCGGGAGGGTGACGACCTCTGGGTCTCGGGTACGCTGGGCGCGCCCGCCTGGGCGCTTGCCTGCCGGCTGCAGCCTGAGGCTTTCTCGATGAGCGGCGTCGATGACCCCGGCGCCAGGTCGCCTGACCCGACTGTTGCTGCGAACCCTGATGTCGATGCTCGAGCCGACCCCGGCGCGCAGGCGTCGTCGGCTTCGGCAGACGCCTTGGGACGGCCTTGCCTCGAGCACACCGCGCTTGCCGCCGCCCGCGTGCGCCTTGAGCGGCCCCAGCCGCGGGTGGCCCTCGGGCTCGCTCTGCGCTCGGTCGCAAGCGCCGCCATCGACCTGTCCGATGGGCTGGTCGGCGATCTCGGTCATGTGCTGACGCGATCGGCCGCCGCCCGCGCCGCACCGCTTGGCGCGTTCATCGACTGGCCCCGCGTGCCGGTCGATCACTCGCTCGATCATCTGTCCGACTCGCAGCGCATCGCGCTTGCGCTTTGCGGTGGCGATGACTACGAGCTGCTTTTTTGCGCGCCGGTCTCGGCCCGGCCTGCCCTGACCGCGCTCAGCCGCACGCTCGGCCTTACACTGACTCGCATCGGCGCCGTGACAGGCCAACCCGGTGTGCAACTTCTCGATGCCCACGGCGATCGGATCGACTTTCATGCAGCCGCCTTCGACCACTTCCGCTGACGCGAGCGGCCACAGCGCCCGCCCGAGGCCGGCTGAGTCGGCCATCAATCGTCCCTGGGCGAACCCCACCTTCGCCTTCATGCGTCCACGGCTGTCGCACTGGATTGCGCTTGGCTTCGGCAGCGGCCTGTCGCCGGTCGCGCCGGGCACCGTCGGCACGCTCTGGGCTTGGGCCGCCTTTCTCGTGCTCGACCTCTGGCTGTCGGATGCCGGCTGGTGGGCACTCATCGCGGCATCGTTTGCGCTTGGCTGCTGGGCCTGCCACAACACCGGTCGCGACCTGGGCGTGCTCGATCACAGCGGCATGGTCTGGGACGAGATCGTGGCCTTCTGGGCGGTCCTGCTGATCGTCCCGGCCGGCTTTATCTCGCAGATGCTCGCCTTTGCCGTGTTTCGGGCCTTCGACGTCATCAAGCCGCCGCCGATCCGTTACTTCGACCGCACGCTCAAGGGCGGATTCGGCGTGATGTTCGATGATGCCGTGGCCGCCTTCATGACGGTCCTGGTGTTTGCAATCTGGATGGCGATCTATCGATGAACGATCTCGACAAGACCTTCGACGATGCGGCCGTCCATGCTGCCGGCCAGGCTTTGGGGCACGCATTGCAGGCGGTCGGCCTGATGGCGGTGACCGCCGAGTCCTGCACCGGCGGGCTGGTAGCGGTGGCGCTGACCGAAACCGCCGGTTCATCGGCCTGGTTCGATCGCGGCTTCGTGACCTATACCAACGAGGCCAAGAATCAGTCGCTCGGTGTGCCGCTTGCGGTCCTCGAGGCCCATGGCGCGGTGAGCGAGCCGGTTGCGCGCGAGATGGCGCTCGGCGCCTTGCGGCACTCGGGCGCTCAGCTCGCGATGGCGGTCACTGGCATTGCCGGCCCAAGCGGCGCGACACCCGGCAAGCCGGTCGGCACGGTCTGCTTCGGATGGGCGATCCAGTCGCCGGCATTGTCCCGGGATGCGCCGCTGGTCTGGGCCCAGACGCTGCGTTTTGAGGGCGACCGGGCGGCGGTGAGGCGTCAGTCAGCCCGACATGTGCTGCACGAAGCGTCGCGTCGGCTGGCCGCAGAACTTGCCGATCGGCCTCCTGTGGCCTGATCACAGCCTGACCGGCGGTGAGGCTTCGACCAAACAGCCTAGGTCGAAAGACTGATTGTTTATACAGTAGTTTCGTGCGATACTTTTTTATCGATTTCACGCAACCCAGTCAATGATCCAGGCCCGGTCAGTCATCGACTCTCAAACAGGACATTTCATGGACGACTCCAAATCCAAGGTCGAAAAGGCCAAGGCGCTGGCCGCGGCGCTCTCGCAGATCGAAAAGCAATTCGGCAAGGGCTCGGTCATGAAGCTGTCCGATGCCGAGGTCGCGGTCGATATCCCGGTTGTTTCCACCGGCTCGCTCGGTCTTGATATCGCCCTGGGCATTGGCGGTTTGCCGCGTGGTCGGGTGGTCGAGATCTACGGCCCGGAGTCTTCCGGCAAGACCACGCTCACCCTCCAGGTCATTGCCGAGATGCAGAAACTGGGCGGCACCTGCGCCTTTATCGATGCCGAGCATGCCCTTGATGTGCAATACGCCTCAAAGCTTGGCGTCAAGCTCGAAGACCTTCTTATCTCCCAGCCCGATACCGGCGAGCAGGCACTCGAAATCACCGATGCACTGGTGCGTTCGGGTTCGGTCGACATGATCGTCATCGATTCGGTCGCAGCGCTCACCCCCAAGGCCGAAATCGAAGGCGAAATGGGCGATTCCCTGCCGGGTCTGCAGGCCCGACTCATGTCGCAGGCGCTTCGCAAACTGACCGGCAGCATCAAGCGCACCAACTGCCTGGTCATTTTCATCAACCAGATCCGCATGAAAATCGGCGTGATGTTCGGCAATCCCGAGACCACCACCGGCGGCAATGCGCTGAAGTTCTACGCCTCGGTGCGCCTCGACATTCGTCGCACTGGTTCAATCAAAAAGGGTGACGAGGTCATCGGCAACGAGACCAAGGTCAAAGTCGTCAAGAACAAGGTCGCTCCGCCTTTCAAGACCGCCGAGTTCGACATCCTCTATGGCGAGGGCATCTCGCGTGAAGGCGAAATTCTCGACCTCGGTGCGGCCAGCAACATCGTCGAAAAGAGTGGCGCCTGGTACAGCTATGGCGGCGATCGTATCGGCCAAGGTAAGGACAACGCGCGCGAATATCTGCGCGAGCGGCCCGAGATCGCCCTTGATATCGAAAACAAGGTTCGTGCGCATTTCGGCGTCAATCCCCGTGGCCTGCAGGTCATCGAGGGTGGCAAGGCTGCAACCCAAGCGGCCTGAGCCTGACGCAAGGCTGCTGAGTCAGGCCGAGTGCTGGCGATGGTTCGGCCGTCAGTGTCGCTGCGAGGCCGGGCGCTGCGTCTGCTGACGCAGCGCGACCAAAGCCGTCAGGAACTCAACCGCAAGTTGGCGCCGCATGCCGAATCGCCCGAGCAGCTTGCTGCGGTACTCGATCGCCTTCAGCAGGAAGGCTGGCTGAGCGAGGCGCGATTCGCAGAAAGCCTCGCACGGCGACGATCAGAGCGTTTCGGCCTTCGGCGAATCGAGCAAGAGATGCAGAGCCACCGACTCGATCCGCAGATCAGCGACCCGGTTCTTGCGGGCCTGCGCGAGACCGAACGCGATCGCGCATTCCAGGCCTGGACCCGCCGGTTTGGCGTCGTCTCGCAAGATCCTGCCGAACGAGCGCGTCAACAGCGATTCCTTGCTCAGCGAGGCTTTACCTCCGACGCGATTCACTGGGTGCTTCGGCATGCCGGCGAGCGGCCCGATGATGCCTGACCCGCACCCGACCGACGCTTAGGCAGGGCCGGAATCCAGCGATGGTCGCTGTGATACAGTTCGCCGCCAACCGGCGCGCGATGACGGCAAGCCTCTCGAGCCCCTGCCTTCATTCGACTCATGCCGGTGTTGCTCGTCTTTGGCAGCAGCGTGTGGCCGAGGTCAACTGAATCTCAAGGATCGCCATGAAAATCCATGAATACCAGGGCAAAGAACTCCTGAAACGCTATGGTGTCCGCGTTCCGCGAGGCATCCCGTGTTTTTCAGTCGACGAAGCCGTCAAGGCGGCGCAAGCGCTCGGCGGAAAGGTCTGGGTCGTCAAGGCGCAAATTCACGCCGGCGGACGGGGCAAGGGCGGGGGCGTCAAGGTCGCCAAGTCATTGGACGAAGTCAAAGACTACGCCACGCAAATCCTCGGCATGCAACTGGTCACCCATCAGACCGGTCCGGCAGGCCAACTGGTACGTCGCCTGCTGATCGAAGAGGGCGCCGATATCAAGAAAGAGTATTACGTCGGTCTGGTGGTCGACCGGGTCACCCAGAAAGTGACGGTGATGGCGTCCAGCGAGGGCGGCATGGACATCGAGCAAGTCGCCGAGAAAACCCCTGAATTGATTCACAAGGTTTCGGCCGATGGGGCCAAGGGCCTGACCGACGCACAGGCCGACGATCTCGCCGTCAAGATCGGCATCCCGGCCGCGAGTGTGCCGCAGGCCAGGGCGGTCTTTCACGCGCTGGTTAAGGCGTTCTGGGATACCGATGCAAGCCTCGCCGAGATCAACCCGCTCATCCTGACCGGTGCAGGCGACGTGATCGCGCTCGATGCGAAGCTGAACTTCGATTCCAATGCGCTCTATCGCCATCCCGAACTGGTGGCACTTCGCGATCTCGACGAAGAAGATCCGGCCGAGATCGAGGCCTCCAAGTTCGATCTTGCCTACATCCAGCTTGACGGCAATATCGGTTGTCTGGTCAATGGTGCTGGCCTTGCCATGGCCACCATGGACACCATCAAACTCTTCGGTGGCGAGCCGGCCAACTTCCTCGACGTCGGTGGCGGCGCCACGGCCGAGAAAGTGACCGAGGCCTTCAAGATCATGCTGCGCAATCCAGGGCTCAAAGCCATTCTGGTCAATATCTTCGGCGGCATCATGAAGTGCGACACCATTGCCGAGGGCGTCGTCACCGCGTCCCGTGCGGTGGGCCTGAAGGTCCCGCTGGTGGTCCGCATGAAGGGCACCAATGAAGAACTCGGGCGCAAGCTTCTGGCCGATTCGGGCCTGCCGATCATCTCGGCTGATTCGATGGCCGAAGCCGCCGAAAAGGTTGTTGCGGCCGCCGCTGCAGCGCACTGACCCACCCCATCCGGAGTCACCACCATGTCGATCCTGGTCAACAAGAACACCAAGGTCATCACCCAGGGCATCACCGGTAAAACCGGTCAGTTCCATACCCGGATGTGCCGCGAATACGCCAATGGGGCTCAGTGCTTCGTCGCCGGCGTCAATCCCAAGAGGGCCGGCGAGGATTTCGACGGCATTCCCATCTTCGCGTCCGTCAAGGATGCCAAGGCGCAGACCGGCGCCAACGCATCGGTCATCTATGTGCCGCCGGCTGGCGCCGCCGCCGCGATCTGGGAAGCGGTCGAGGCCGACCTCGATCTGGTGGTCTGCATCACCGAAGGCATTCCGGTTCGCGACATGATCGAAGTGCGCGATCGCATGCGCGCGCAAAATCGGCGCACCCTGCTGCTCGGGCCGAACTGCCCTGGTGTGATCACCCCCGACGAAATCAAGATCGGCATCATGCCCGGGCACATCCATCTCAAGGGGCGGATCGGCGTGGTCTCGCGCTCCGGGACACTCACCTATGAAGCGGTGGGCCAGCTCACCGAACTTGGTCTGGGCCAGTCCTCCGCCGTTGGCATCGGTGGCGATCCGGTCAATGGTCTGAAGCACATCGATGTCATGCGCATGTTCAACGACGATCCCGAGACCGACGCGGTGGTCATGATCGGCGAGATCGGCGGCTCCGATGAAGAGACCGCGGCCCTCTGGATCAAGGACAACATGAAAAAGCCGGTGGTCGGCTTCATCGCCGGCGTGACCGCTCCCCCGGGCAAGCGCATGGGCCATGCCGGCGCGATTATTTCGGGCGGCAAAGGCACTGCGCAGGAAAAGCTCGAAATCATGGCCGCCTGCGGCATCACCGTCACCAAGAACCCCTCCGAAATGGGGCGGCTGCTCAAAGCAGCGATCTGACGGCAGACGAGGAGACAGTCAGTGGATTTCGCATCACCGCTTTTCTGGGTCGCGCTCGGCCAGATCATCATCGCCAACATCCTGCTGTCGGGTGACAACGCGGTCGTCATCGCGTTGGCCGCCCGATCGCTGCCGCCGCAGCAGCAGAAGAAGGCAATTGCCATCGGTTCGGGTGCGGCCATCGTGATGCGAATCCTTCTGACGCTGGTGGCGGCGCAGCTGCTGCTGCTGCCCTGGCTCAAGCTCATTGGCGCAGCGCTTCTGGTCTACATCGGCATCACGCTCCTGCTGCCGGAAGGCGACGATGACGAGGGTGATGGATCGAAAGCCAAAGGGTCGATGGCCGCGGCGGTTCGCACCATCCTGATCGCCGATCTGGTGATGAGCCTCGACAATGTCATCGCCGTGGCCGCAGCGGCCAAAGGCAACACCTTCCTGCTGGTGCTGGGCCTGGCGATCAGCATCCCGCTGGTCATCTTCGGCAGCACGCTGTTGCTCAAGGTCATCGAGCGTTTCCCCTTGATCGTCTGGCTGGGTGCCGCACTGCTTGGCTTCATCGCAGGCGAAATCGCCCTGTCCGATCCGGCGATCGTCGGCTGGGTCGAGCAGCAGGCGCAGGCCATGCAGATGTCTGCGCACACCCTCGGCCAGCTGGCGGGTCTCATCGGCGCGGCTTTCGTGGTTGTCGTGTCCCTGCTCATGCTTAAACGGCACAAGGTCGCTGCGCTCTGACCACAGCGCGCATCGCGTCCCGGTGCGCCACCGCCGGGCGGGTTCAGTGACCCGTTCGTGAGGCCGTTCCTGCCCTGAGCTGGCGGCGACCGCTAGATTTCTCCTCATGGATGAAATCGGGTCGGCAACCTGGACGATTGAATCGCGCTCCGCGCACGCGCAAGGCGCGCGTGCGGGTGCAGTTCTGCCCTGGGCCGCGATGTCTGACCCCGGCGGCGCGCGCCGACACAATGAAGATGCCTGGCTGACCGACGAGTCCTCACGGGTCTTTGCCCTGGCCGATGGCATGGGTGGCCTGAATGCAGGCGAACTTGCCAGCGCGCTTGCGGTTCGCACCGTGACCGAGGTGGCCGCCGCCCGCCTTGATGCCGGTCTGCCGGCCGACCAGGCGCTGTCTGAGGCCTGCCTTGATGCGCATGCCCGCATCAAGGAGGAAGCCCGAACGCGCGCCGATTGTCTTGGCATGGGCACGACGCTGGTCGCTGCTGCCATCGATCACGACCGGCTCACCATCGCCCATATTGGCGATTCACGAGCCTATCTGTTGCGCGATGGCCGGCTGGAGCGGCTGACGATCGATCATTCGGTTGGCCAGCAGATGCTGGAAGCCGGGCAACTCAGCGAAGCGCAGATCAGGCGCCTGCCAGCCCGAGGCATCCTGACCCGTGCGCTCGGGACTGATGCCATCGCACCCTCGCCGCAGGTCATGGTGATCGACTGGCACCTGGACGATCTCCTGATGCTGTGCTCCGACGGCTTGACCGACTCACTGGTCGACCATGCGCTGGAGGCGCTGCTGCATCAGCCGCAGTCCGAGCTGCAGAACATCGCCGCCATGCTGGTCGATGCCGCTCTCGAAGCGGGCTGCACCGACAACGTCACGGTCATTCTGGCCGGCGGACGACCCAGGCGACCGATCAATCACTGAAATCAATCACTGAGCGGCATTCGCCGCTTGCCTCGCTGATTTTCCCTGTTTTCTGAGCTCCCGGACCCTATCGACCCATGCAGCAGCGCGAAACCACCGCCAGCCCGAAACTGCTGCTGAGCACCGCCTCGCAGCAGCTGCGGCAGATCGTGATCGACAAGCCGCGGCTTACCATCGGTCGGCGGCCCTATAACGACATCATGCTCGATGACCTCACCGTCTCGGGCGAACACGCGGTGCTCTTGACCCGTGCGGGCGCAAGCCTGATCGAGGACCTGCGCAGCCGCAACGGCACGCTGGTCAATGGCGAACCGGTGATTCAGCGCGCCCTGCTGGATCGGGATCGCATCGAGATCGGCATCTATCGGCTGCAGTACGTGATCGAGCCACTCACCCCCGAGGGCGACAGGCCGCCGGAGTGGGCCTGTGTCGAGGCCTTGTCCGGTGATGCCATCGGCACGGTGATCGCCCTCGACCGCCCGATCGTGAGTCTGTCCAATGCCTCCGGCCAGGTGGCTGTGATTGCCCGGCGTCGCAACGGTTTTTTCATCACGCATCTTGAAGGCACGACCTTCCCGCTGGTCAATGGCGAGCCGACCGGACTGATCTCGTGCCTGCTCAGAGCCGATGATCTGATCGAACTCGCCGGAACCATCTTCCGCTTCTCATTCGAGCCGCCTTCCTGACGCTGCAACCATGCGGGTATTTGATCTCTCGTCGATGAAGACGCGTCGGCTCCTGCTCGGGCTGGGCATTGTCGCGCTTGCAGTGATCGCAGAGCTCACCCAGATCTCGCTGCCGATGGTCGATGCCCTCGACCGCTTTCTCTACGACTCGCGCATGCGGCTGCAGCCGCCCAAACCGAGCAGCCGGATCATCATCGTTGATATCGACGAGAAGAGCCTCGCCGCCCAAGGCCGGTGGCCCTGGTCGCGAGAGCAGGTGGCCCGCCTGACGCAGATCCTCGCCAAAGAGGGCGGCGCTCGCGCGATCGGTTTCGATCTGGTCTTCGCCGAGCCTCAGCCGCAATCCGATCCGGTGCTGGCCAAGGCCCTGGCCAATGCGCCGGTGGCGCTTGGTTACTACTTCTCCAGCGAAGTGGGCGCCCTCTCATCTGGGCAACTTCCTCAGCCTGTCTGGCCGGCGGCCACATTGCGCGATCAGGGTTTCAGCATGACCAGCTGGGCGGGATATGGGGCCAATGTCGCTGCGCTGGCGGGCGCCGCGCGCAACGCCGGCTTTTTCAATCCAATGGTCGATCGCGATGGCGTCGTGCGGTCTTTGCCGCTGCTGGCCGAGCATCACGATCAGCTCTACGAGTCGCTCGCGGTCGCGGTGCTGCGACTCTATTTCGGCAATGCGCCGCTGACCTTGCATGGCGAGGGCGATCAGGCCGACAGCCTCGGCTTCGGTGCCTCGGGCGCCCAGGCGCGCATCCCGATCTCGGTCGGCACCACCGCGCTCGTGCCCTTCCAGGGGCGCGGGGGCGCGGCGTCGTCGCGCTTTCGCTATATCTCTGCCACCGACGTGCTCGACGGTCGTGTCGAGCCGCGGCTCTTTCAGGATCGGATCGTGCTGGTTGGCACCTCGGCACCGGGACTGACCGATCTGCGTGCAACGCCGGTGAGCGAGGTGTATCCCGGTGTTGAAGTCCACGCGTCGCTGATCGCAGGCGCGCTTGAAGGCACGATCCACCGACGTCCTCCCGAAGCACCGCTGGTGTCTGCACTCCTTATTGCGCTGGTTGTTGGCGGCGCTGCGCTGGCCATGACCGGCGCGGGTGTGGTTGGTGTGTCGGCGGTCACGCTGCTGGGCCTGTCGATCCTGATTGCCTGGAATGCAATTGCCTATGCCAGGCTCGGCTGGGCCTTGCCGCTGGCGGCAGGCGTGGTTGCGCTGCTTCTGGTGACGACCACCAACCTTGTGGCCGGCTATATCTCCGAGGGTCGATCGCGTCGCGCGGTGATCGGCCTTTTTGGCCAGTATGTCGCGCCGCAGCTGGTCGAGCGCATGTCGAACAACCCCGACAACTATCCGCTCGACAGCCAGAACAAGGAGCTGACCATCCTCTTTGCCGATATCCGCGGCTTCACGCGGATGGCCGAGCGGATGGAGCCGCAGCAGCTTCGGGATTATCTCAACCGCTTTCTCACCGAGATGACCGAGGTGATCCATGCCCATGACGGCACGGTCGACAAGTACATCGGCGATGCGGTCATGGCCTTCTGGGGCGCGCCGATGGACGACCCCGATCATGCCGACCATGCGGTCGCCGCAGCGCTCGCGATGCAGCGGGCGGTGACCCGGCTGAATCGCGAGTTCCAGACGCTGGGCTGGCCTGCCTTGTCGGTCGGCATCGGCATCAATACCGGCGTGGTTCGGGTGGGCGACATGGGCTCGCAACTGCGTCGCGCCTACACCGTGATTGGTGACGCGGTGAACCTGGCCGCCCGTATCGAGGGTCTGACCAAGCATTACCAGTTGCCGATCCTGATCGGTGAATCGACCTGCGCTGCGGTGCAGTGTGTGGCCCTGCAGTTTGTGGCGCAGTCCTCGGTGCAGGGGCGCACCGAGACCATTGGCGTCTGGCAGCCGGTGCCGGGTGTGGTCTCGCCCTGGCCGGCGACCGAACAGGCACGCGCCGGGGTGGTCGCGCCCGCCGAGCGCATTGCATGAAATTCACTGTGCTTGGTTGCAGCGGCGGCATCGGCGGCACGGGTGTCAACGCCCGCACCACCTCGTTTCTGGTCGATGACGATATCCTGATCGATGCCGGCACCGGCGTCGAAGACCTCTCGGTCGAGGCGCTCACCCGCATCGACCATGTCTTTCTCACCCATTCCCATCTCGACCATATTGCGGCGCTGCCCCTGATGGTGGATTCGGTGGGCGCCCGCCGCAGCACGCCGCTGGTCGTGCATGCCTTGCCCGAAACCATTGCGGCCTTGCGCGCGCATATCTTCAACTGGGTGATTTGGCCCGACTTTACCGAGATCCCGCATTACGAGCGACCCTGGATGGTCTTTGAGCCGATCACGCTCGGCGTGACCGTGACGGTGGCCGGCCGCTCGATTCGCAGCATTCCGGCCAATCACACCGTGCCGGCGCTCGGCTTTCATGTGTTCAGCGACGCAGGCAGCGTGGTGTTTTCGGGCGACAGCATTCCCACCGATGAATTCTGGCGAGTGGTCAACAGCATCCCCGATCTGCGCTACCTGATCATCGAGACCGCGTTCTCCAACAAGGAGCGCGATCTGGCAATCACCGCCAAACATCTGCATCCGATCGAACTCGGCGAGCAGCTTCGCGCCTTGCGTCGCGAACCCGAGGTGCTGGTCACGCACCTGAAGCCGTCCGACGCAGCCCTCATCGGACGCGAAATCGAGGCCTGGGCGGGGCGCTTCAGTCCGCGTCTGCTCGAGCGCGGACAGGTCCTCGATCTCTGACCGATCCT
>Ga0114962_10002926_pt1 | contig 13974 bp, 15 predicted proteins | sample C_130820_MF_Meta_FD_87017 | JGI IMG/M metagenome (GOLD analysis project Ga0114962, IMG submission 87017) | Freshwater microbial communities from Lake Croche, Canada to study carbon cycling - C_130820_MF_MetaG | ecosystem: Environmental > Aquatic > Freshwater > Lake | place: Lake Croche, Canada... | reverse complement strand
TTGCTGAATCAATTAAGCCTGCCCCTACTTGTGAAACGCCCGTAATCACATTTAATAAAATTGGCCATAGCGTAGCTATGGCTATTACAGTAATTTTCATCGATGAGCTATAACCCATAAGTAATATAGCTATTGGAATAATTACTGGCGGAGGCAGTGCTCGAAAGAATTCGAGCAAAAATAGGCTCCAATCCTTTATTACTTGATTGATACCAATAAGGACTCCAAGAAAAATCCCAAGAATTGTTGAAATAAGTAATCCTGCAATAAAAGTCCAAATGGTTTCCCATAGAGAATTGAACAATTGACCATTATTAAAAATTTGATGAATTGCTAGATACCAATAAGAAGGCGCTGGAAAATGTGGTGATGGCCCTGCTGAAAAAAATTCCCATAAAAATAATAGAATAACCAATGGAGCTATTCCAATTAAAAATGAAATATTTATTAATTTAAATTTCATATTAAATAGCTTGAAACACGTCTTTTCTTAAAAACTGTCCAGGAAGAATTATTCTAGCTATTGTAGATAGTAAATAATTAATTAATGCCCCAATTAGACCAACTGTAATAATGTATGCGAACATATTTGAGGGATTCATTGCCTGTTGCTCTCTAATAATTGCATATCCTAAACCTTCTGGGTTACCTATCATCTCTGCAACTACTGCCATTACAATTGCTAGAGATAAGCTAATTCTTAATCCAACTAATATAGATGTTGCAGCAGCTGGAAAATAAACTTTTAATATAGCTTCTGATGGTGATAAATGAAGTGTTTCTACAACTTCATCTAACTTGTTGGATAAGTTAGATATTCCGAACATTGTATTTATAAGAATTGGCCATAACGTTGGCAAGCAGATAACTGTTAACTCCATACTTAGTGAGAACCCAAATAGTAGTAAACCAACCGGGGCAAATGCAACCCCTGGTAAAGGTCTTAATATTTCTATAGTTGTAAGAAATAGTGCCCTGATTTTTTTTGATACTCCTAGCATTATTCCTAAACAAATACCAAGCATTGATGCAATTGACCAACCTAAAGTTGCCGCAAAAAGAGTATGAAAAATTTCTAACCAATATTGTTTTTTCGCTAATAAAATTAACCAAGAATTTATTATCTTTGTTGGGGGTGGGAGATACTCAAAATAAATTAGGCCTGAAAATATTAATAATTCCCAAAGTAAAATAAATATAAAAATTCCACTAATTCCTTTTAAAAATTTAGACATATATTAATTTTCCGCAATTGCATCATAGAGTTGTTTTCTATAAGATAAAAATGCTGGTAATGAACGTGTGCTTATCTGATTTCGATTATCTGGTAAGTCAATTTTCAAAGATTGACAAATTTCACCTGGAGGACCTTTCATTAATGAAACTTCATCTCCTAAGTAAATCGCTTCTTCAATATCATGGGTAATAAAAACGATACTAATACCGGTTTGATCCCGTAATTTTAATAATTCATCCTGCAAAACAGACTTAGTCATGGCATCTAAGGCAGCAAAAGGTTCATCCATTAATAGTACAGAGGGTTTAGTTGCTAAGGCTCTTGCTATTTGTACTCTTTGTTGCATACCACCTGATAATTGCCAGGGGTAATCAGATTCTCTACTAGTTAACTTCACAAGTGAAATTGCATCTTTAACACGAACAGCACACTCTTCCTTAGATAGTTTTCTTTCTATACCTAGGGAAATATTTTTTTCAACAGTTCTCCAGGGGAGAAGTGCATTAGTGTAATCTTGAAAGACAAATGCTACTCCTTCGGGTGGTTTTTTGACTAATTGAGATTTATATAGAACTTTTCCTGATGTGGCAATATTAAGGCCAGCCATTACTCTTAATAGGGAAGTCTTCCCACAACCAGATGAACCAACTATGGTATAGATTTTTCCGCTTGAGATTTCTAACTGAACATTATTTAAAATCTTACGCTTATTTTTACCAAGAGATAGTTCGAGATATACATCTCTTAATGAGTAAATCGATTCCACGAGACTAATTACTTAAAACAATTTTGCTTGCTTCGATAGGTAGAGGGAGTAAATTCAAATCTTTTAAGACATTAATCCAAATATCAATTTGATTTGGCTTTAAAGATGCTTCGTATGCTGGTAATGGTATCTTTTCTGTTACTTGTTGAGGTAGATTTGTATATTTTCCAAGAATTTGCCGCGCCTCAATTGGATTTTTATCAATAAAATCATTAGCATCAGCAATAGATTGACTCCATTTTTTTACTGTATCCATATTAGACTTAGCCCAACCTCCATTTGCAATCCAAAAAACAAATAAAACTGGATCACTTACAGATAGCATAGAGTTACCAATACTCATATAGTCTGGTTGAGACAGAATTTGACCAACAAAAGGTTGCAAAAGCTCAAGAGCATCTACTCGAGAAGCTTTTAACTGGTCTACCATATTAGGAAATGGTACCTCAACAGCCCTTATAGAATTTGGGTCAACACCATTTTTCTTTAGCCATGACAGTGTTGCAACATGCATAATTGCTCCAGTACTTGGAGTTGCAATTATTTTCCCTTTCAAATCTTTAGGACTATTAATTCCTGAATTTTTTCTCACAATAACCTGCATTGATTGTTTAGAAGATGACTCAACTACTCCACCAGTTACCGCAACAACATCAATGCCATTAGCTGCTGCTTTAATTAAATCTGGGGCAGTTGATGCAGCAAAATCAAACTGTTTTCCCATCGTAGGAGGTAATAGAGATAAATTTTGAATCGGAGTTAAAGTGGCATTTAATCCATTTTTCTCAAAAAACCCTTTTTCTTTTGCAACCCAGGAAGGTAGCCAAGTGGCTACAGGAACATAAGCAACCCGAATTGGGATTAAATTTTGAGCATTGACTTGCAGAGATTCAAAAAAGAAAAAACTTAAAAAAATAGTGAACAAACTCAAACGTGATAAGTTGAACCTCATGATTAGCCTCAATTAATTTATAGAAAATTATTATTCTTTACATATAATATAGCAGAATGTAAATTTACTTTAAACAGATTTATTAAGGGTTTTCCTTAATAAATTAAGCTTTGTCAGAAAGTTAGTTGTTTTTAAAATTGAAGTAGTTCTAATTACTAAAAGAATAATTTATAAGGGGATATTGCTATGCCACTCATTACAGTTAACCAAACAGAAATTTATTATGAAATTCAAGGTGAAGGGCAACCTATATTGCTTATTCCCGGCCTAGGATTAGATAACACATATTATCGTCATGGTGAACCTCTAATTAGGGAAAATTTTCAAACAATTCTTGTTGATCCAAGGGGAATTGGTAAATCTCAAAAAGATGATGTTGAATATACTGCAGATTTATGGGCGGATGATTATGCTGCTTTATTAGATGCAATTAATATTAAAAAAGCTCATATTTTAGGCTCATCTCTTGGGGGGACGGTTGCATTAGCCATGGGGGTTCGTCACCCCAATAAAGTGGCCTCACTAATTATTGCTGGCGGCTTTTCTGAGTTAACCAGATCTGTTGAAATGAACTATGCTTTACGAAAAAAAATGATTCCCAAGTTGGGGATGGGTGAAGAAATGGCTGAATTTATGGGTTTATGGATTATGACTAGAGAATTTATTGATTCGGAGGATGGACAAAAAGTATTAGAGGCGAGTAAAAAAAACGTACAGCAAAACTCACCAGATTTGTATATTCGTTTCCTAGATTCAATTTTGCGCCTAGGAAGAAGAATACCTGGCGGAGAAGTTCCGAAACTTACGAAGCAGCTTAATACAATTAAATGTCCTACATTAGTACTTTGTGCAGATAACGACCACTTTATTCCTTCCAGCTTAAGTCATGTAATAGCAGATAATATTACAGGTTCTATTTACGAAGAAATTAAAAATGGTGGACATATCCCCTTTATTGAGAAACCTAGGGAAAGTGTTCAATGTGTACTTAAATTTTTACAATCACTTCAAGTTTAAAATCGAAAGGTAAGGTATTTTTTTTAAATTTTGTCTTACCTCTGTTTTTGGCATTCTTAGTGAATATTAGAGTTTAATTTTTGTAAGAACTTTGCCAGCAATCCATAATGATAGTGGCCTAATAATCATCATCCCCACAAGGTATTAAGAATGAAAACACCTAGATAATTTATTCGGGAAGTAGTAAGGCACTATGATCAGTTTTATAAGGGCAACTCTACTAAGGCAAATTGTCAGTGTTAGTGACATGAAAATCCCCATAAAAAATGTAAACAAAATTGCAGATAATTTAAACATTTAATGTAATTAACTAATTGATAATTAGAAATTACTGGGCTGTGAATATAAGTTGAGTAGCGTCCACATTTTTAGATAATTGATTTAATTCTTTTAAAACCTTTACCCACACATCTAATTGATTAGCCGTAACAGTTAGAGAAAATTGAGGTAAAGGTATTTTTTGACGGACAGCTTCAGGCAGATTTGTAAATTTTCCTAGTGCCGCTCTAGCTTCTGTGGGGTTAGAGTCAATAAAAGTAACTGCTTGAGATAATGATTTATTAAATGCAGAAACTGTTTGTTTATTCGCTTTTACCCATGCTCCTTGAGCAATCCAATGAGTAAATAGGCTGGGATCTGCAGCTTTTAAGATGGGGTCTCCTAAACTAATAAAATCGCTGTTCGCTAATAATATTCCAACAAATGGTTGTATTGACTCTATAGCATCTACAGCCTTTGATTTTAATTGATCTGGCATATTGGGATAAGGAATTTCAACTGCTCTAATCGAGTCGGACTCTATGCCAGATTTTTTTAACCAAAGTAAAAGTGCCGAATGTGATATAGCACCTAGGGCAGGAGTTGCAACTATTTTATTTTTTAAATCATTTATGGTTCGTATTCCCGAATCTTTTCTTACTATTAATTCAACATAATGGTTAGAGCTTGATTCAATAGTCATGCCGGACGTAATAATGAGATCTAGGCCACTATTAGAGGCCTTTATAAAATCTGTTGGTGTAGAAGGAGCGAAGTCGAGTTGTTTACCAACGATTGGTGGAAGAACACTTACATTTTGGGTTGGAACTAGCGTGACGTCTAGACCATTATCTGCAAAATAGCCTTTTTCATTTGCAATCCATACTGGTAACCATGATGTTGTAGGAACGTAACCTACCCGTAAAGGAATTTTTTTATTATTAGATGATTGTGAAAAACTTATGTTTGTATTTAGTAAGAAGGAGGTTAATACTAATGAAAAAATAATTTGTATTAATTTTCGAGTATTTTTTAAGAAACAGTTGTTCATTAAAGCCCCCATTTATTTAAATATGTTATGTAATTTATAAACGCTAAGTAATGAATTTTTTTCATCAACACTATAAGTACGGGGTAGTACCTGAAAAGGTTGAGGAGGCTTATTTTTCATGGCTATATGTGCTCAGTGCAACATGCAAAATTATTGAACTTATTGCCAAGATTGTTGGGGAGATTAACTTAATAAGCATAAAAATCTCCTGTACGTAGTAAAGCATATCAATAAATATGTTCTACGACAATACTCCTTAAATAATTGGATTTAAGAGTAAATACCCTTAGTTTTTTTATTTTATGGATTTTAGAGCCTATATATCTCTTTAGTTTCTTGATTGAGGAAATAAATAGGCTGTTAATGTAGCAGAGGGATTGTGAAGCAATGATAAGATAAAGAAAATCTCTTCATAATCATTTCATAAAGTGTAATTATCTTACTCTCTTTCAACACCGGCTTTTCTTAAAATTTCACCAGTAATTGGAGACTCTTTTCTAGATAGTTCAAATACCTTACTTGGTTCGCTATGTAATGGCGTAACACCAAGTTTTTCAAAAGAATCTTTAATTTCTGAACTAGCCATAATCTTTCCAAGCTCATGATTGATTCTATCGATAATACTTGTTGATACTCCTTTGGGAGTCACAATCGACCACCAAGATGCAGCTTCAAAATTAGGAAAGCCTAGCTCTATCATTGTTGGTAGGTCAGGTAAAGTAGTTGATCTTTGGGGCGAGGTTACCGCGAGAGCGCGTAATTTATTCGCCTTAATAAATGGCACAGCTGGTGCCATATCTGAGAAAACTATTTGAATTTGTCCAGCCACTAAATCTGCAACTGCTAGGCCTGTTCCTTTGTAAGGGATATGAACAATATCCAAATTTGCAGTTGATTTATACATTTCTCCAGTAATGTGTGATTGTATGCCTTTACCTCCTGAGCCATAATTGAGCTGTCCAGGTTTTGATTTAATTAATGCAGTGAGTTCCCCAACAGTTTTCACTGGCACACTAGGATGAACTACGAGTACTAGACCAGCAATTGCAACAAGCGAAATTGGACTAAAGTCCTTATACCAATCAAAGCTCATCTGCTTATACAAATATGGGTTATTTACTACGGTACTATTATTCGAAAGCAAAAGCGTGTAGCCATCTGGGTTTGATTTTGCAGCAATATCATGACCAATATTTCCTGCAGCACCCGGGCGATTTTCTACAATAACAGGTTGGCCTAAAGCATCGCCCATCTTTTGAGCCATGATTCGTCCTATTACATCGCTCGTACCTCCTGGTGGGAAAGGTGCTATGAATTTAATAGGCCGATTGGGATAAGCAGACTGGGCGTTAGCTAAAGATATTCCTAAAAGTAGGATACTAAAAAAAATTACTGGAAGAGAATTTAGTAAAAATTTGAAAATACTAAGCATGATAAAAATCCTAATAAAAATTACTGATTCAGGAGAACAACTAATTAACAGTAAAAATAATTTCTTTAGTATCGTGATATTTGCTGGTTTATGTCATTAGGATAAGTCCTATGTAAGTTAATCTATATAACTTACATAGGTAATATTCAGACATTTACGGTAAGGGCAAATAATTTTAAGCAAGGAGTCATTGACAAGGGATTAATTGAATTCAAGTCAATTATCAGTAGGGTATTCCACAGTAGTTTTAATTTGGAATGAGACCAGAATCAATCAATCACCTGAATAAACCTGATGGCTGTGGAGGCCAACTGAGAATAAACTTAAAAAGGAGATTTCCAATGATTGATAATCGAACCGTACCTTACGCCGCGCTTTTTCTTAGACTAAGCCTTTCGTTTTTTTTTATTGCTCACCTATACCGCAAATTTGCTGTAATCGGCTTTGATTCTTGGTGGAATGGATGGATTAACGAAGGATATGCTGATTGGGTTCTTACATATTGCTTAATCGCAGAATTTGCCGGTGCAGTTTTATTATTAGTAGGTGCTTACACACGATATGTGAGTTTAATGTTGATGCCTTTAATGATTGCCCTTGTATATCATTGGGCTATTCGAAAAGGATTTTGGTTTGGTACCGGAGGTGCAGAATTTGTATTGGCATGGTTAATGATGCTAATCACACAATGTTTGTTAGGGGATGGTGCTTATGCTCTTAAAACCCCAGCATTACCTTGGGAACATAAAAAAGATGAAAGCGTTGCCTAATTACATAGGCATTAAAGCTTGTCATGAAGTGTCCTTCAAAAGGACGGTTCTGAGAGAAGAGATTATTCATCCCTGTGTCGGCCAAGTGTCGATTTAAGCGACGCGGATTAAGAGTTCTCACTATAAAAGTGGTCGTGTTCAGGATCAGCGTCCGGTTACGTAACGGTTGATCTCTGTGTGATTACTTGTCCTTTAAAAGGACAAATTGAATTCAAGTCAATTGTGAGTAGGGTATTCCACAGTAGTTTTAATTTGGAATGAGAACAGAATGACTTTTAACAGACCTCAAATTGATCCTAGCCAATCTGGCGAATTTTGTTATCTCGAATATTAATGTTGAAGATCTCAGGATTTATAGACTTCCCCTTCTATGATTAGAAATTAACTAAGGAGAAATAAAATAAAGAAAATAGTAGTGGCGTTGGCCGATGTCATTTAAAAGGACATTTGTTGTCACAATAGGGAAATATATTTGTATTAAATTGGAATTCGTAGAATAGTTACAAAAGTTATAAGTTAATCTAAATGTAAATAAAGGAAAATTAATATGTCAAAACACGATCACCATCATCACGCAGCCAAACATCATGAGGCAGCAGCCCATCATCATAAAGAGGCTCATAAAGCTCATGAAGAGGGAGATCATCACAAAGCGGCTCATCATCATAAAATGGCTCACGGGCATGCCCTTCATGCTCACGAGCATCATGAACATGCCACAAAGCATCACACTAAGACGCATTCGCATCATCATCCTGAGCATCCTGAGCATAAGAGTCACTAATCATTAATTAAACTCTTTTAACGCCTAGGGGCGAAACGAGCGAGTTAATTGATAACGTGTATAGCAGATAGATAGGATTTCTTATCCTAGGCCCTGGTCGATTCCGCCCCGGGCCACCAAGATTTAAATAATGCCCTGCTACGTGCGGGGCATTTTCTCTTCAGCTTATCTAAAAGTAATTGAAGGTTTTCCATCTAGACCCAAAGTTCGAATCCTAGTTAAGGAAACAAACCAATTTGTAATCCTTGGATCAGTCAAATCCCTATCCCACTACCAAACCTATTCCCTCAAGTTTGCAAAACTTAGGGATGATTAGACTTAAATTAGGGCTTCAATCCCTTTATTTTTTAATATAGATAGAAGTTTGAGTGATGGGCCGCTTGGTTTCTTTTCGCCAGTTTCCCACTTTTGTATTGTAGAAGTGCTTATATTTAGAACAGCCGCAAAAACAGCTTGGCTAAGGTGTTCTTTTGCCCTTAATTGTTTAATGACTTTAGGTTGAAAAGCCTTCACTTCTAAATTCTTTAATGCATCAAATTCAGCCATTTGTTTTTTACTAATTACTCCACTTTTTTTGAGATCAGCAAAGGTTTCCTGCATTTCTTCAATGATGCGGCTATTCTTTTTAAGTGTGGTCATGTTTTACCTCTATTAGTGATTTCTCTAGAATTAACTTATTAATTTCATTGCTTGATAGACCAAGCAATACTTCAGTAATCTTTTGTAAATTCGCAAGTTCAACATCGTTGATATTAGCTCGTTCGTTTTTTTGTAAAGGAAAAATAAAAAACCAATGTTCACTGAGCTTGGTTGCAACGATCGTTCTGGCGCCGCGACTCTTTCCCCTATTACCAATAGCTACTCGTTTCTTATAAACATTACCGCCTAAGTCGGCTTCATATAGCCCCTTTTCTATTTCCTTAACCGCTTCTAGCAAGTCCGTATTAGAAAGATCCGACTTGTTAAACCACTTAGAAAAAGTTTTTGTTTTGAAGATACGTTTTTTTGCCATGTGTTAACTATAGCACTGAGTGGTATAGATTTCAACTACTTAATTAATGCTGATTTAAATGCCCTTTTAAAGGACGCGCCGTGCTTGTGGCACTTCAACAATAATATTCAATAAAAGTTCGACTCCCTACTTAGGAAATAAACCTATTTCTTTATATGATTTTAGGAACAAACAAATTTGTAATCCCTGTGTCAGTCAAATCCTCACTAGGCCACCAAACCAACTTGTCATCCTTGCGTGGGTCAAAATAACTCAACCAAATGAGGCTCATACAAATACCCAGTAAAGTTTTGTGCACAAAGTATGCCTATGATGGGGTTAACCTTTTGAGATCTAGCGGGAGTTTAGTCTGGGGGACAGAGTTGAAAATCCTTCTGTCGGTGGTTCGATTCCGCCCCGGCCACCAAGATTTAAATAATGCCCTGCTTTCTGCGGGGCATTTTCATTTGTGCATTCAGCCCTGTTCGTATATAATGTATACAAAGTATTCTTTAGGGGAAATATTATGGAAACTTCGGTTTTAACCTTACGGGTTAGCAATAAAACAAAGTCAATGCTAGATAAATTGGCAGAGGCCACTCAACGCACAAAATCTTTTTTAGCTTCAGAGGCGATAGAGCGCTATTTAGAAGTTGAAGCTTGGCAGGTTAATGAAATTAAGGCCGCCTTAAAAGAGGCGGACAACCAAGACTTCATTTCAGAGAAAGAGTTTGCTAAGTTAGTGAAAAAGCATGCAGGTTAAGTGGTTACGCAATGCCGCCAAAAACCTAAATTCCGCCACAGAGTATATTGCGGACGATAATCCTAAAGTAGCTAGAGAATTTTTTATTCATACCATTGAAAGTGTTAATAAATTAGTTCAATATCCAGAGCTTGGTAGAGCCGGCAGAGTCCCAGGAACTAGGGAGTTGGTTATTTTTGGATATCCGTATATTGTCCCGTACCGTATTAAGGACGGAAATGTGGAAATATTGCGAGTATTTCACACGTCAAGAATGTGGCCTAAAAAACTTTAAAGTAGCGATTCAATTTTTTTTCACCAAAAAGAGACATCTTTTGGACGGGCGCTTCTGGTCGCACCTAATAAAATTGAAGCGGTGTGATTAAGATTGTTTAATCTTCCAAGATGAATCGCGTCTGCAGCAATCGTTGAAATTAGGGATAATAAAGTTAATGTTAATAATTTCCAAGGATAAGCCATGCGAATTGAAGATACCGATCCGGCCAGACACGCTGCCATTGAGTACCCCATGGAAGTTAGTGCTCCTGTATTTGCACCGATCAAAGTCCTTGAAGAAAAAGACAAGGCAGTCAACATTGCCAGACAAAATGCCCAACTTGAGTATGATCGCATCATGGAGCAAGCTGCAGTATTGGTAAAGCAGGCCAAGGCATTACAAGCTAGACTGGATGCTACAGAAATGGTTCACGCGGCTAAATTTAGTTTTAATCCGATTCATGGCAAAGTTTATCACTTATATATTGATCAAAAAAATCAATCCAACATATTGATTCATAATGGACCGAATGATTGGAGTTGCGGCATTCCCCATAACTGGACCTATTCCTACGCAGTCAAAAAGTTAGGTGATAGCACTTGGGCTATTGTTGAAGAAGCTTAACTAACCAGCTACTATTCCGTCTCGGGCCAGCAAAATCAAATTTCCCTGCTTTGTGCGGGGCATTTTCTTTTTGGTTTATCTAAAAGTAGTTGATGGCTTTTCTACCTTGCTGTTATAAAGGACGTTTCATGATGAAGAGTATTGTCATTCTTGGAGTGATTGAGCTTTGATAGTACGAATTACCCACAAATTGCCATGTTCAAGTTGGCATATCTTCATCCACAAAGTTTAAGATGGCATTTCTTGGTAGTAATAATTTTGTCATAAAGATAGGGTCGTAATGAGCAATCTAAAAAATGAAACATTTACTGATCCTAATAAGATGCTTGGGTTAGAAAATTATGTAAAATGCATTCAGGAACTTCAAAACAGTGGTCAGCTTGATTTAAATAAGTTACATGAATTATCTTATGCTGAAAAAAATGATCTATTTCAAGAAATTCTACGTTGGGGTGTTTTCGGCAAGCGTGATCTAAAAAAATTAAAAACGACTCCTCCAACCTACAACATATAAATTTAGGGGTAATCTTATGAAACTCCTAGAGAAAATTTAGTACACCCTCGTTTAGTAAGGGATTTAAAAATATTTGTGTCGGTGTATCGATTCCGTAACAGGCCATCAAGAATCAAATGCACTGCTTTGCGCTGAACATTTACTTTTCGGTTTATCTAAAAGTAGTACGTGACTTTTCTACCCTGCTGTTAGCTTTATTTGTTGGTATTCAGAGTTATAGTTCTTTGAGTGAGGAAGGAAGATCCTGTCCATCTATTTGACTATAGGGGTGGTCGTGTTTAGGATCAGCGTCTAGTTACGAAATGGTTAATATCTGCACATTCAATGTCCTTTAAAAAGACGTATCGTGATGAAAGGTTGTCTTTGCGTTAGATAAGTGACGACTTAATTGACGCCCATTGAGGCTCGGTACTTGTAATGTCGTTTTAAACGACATTGTCAATGATCTCTAGTACTATTTGGATAATGGAATTAGCCAACCAAATCTTTTTTATCGTTTTTGCCTTAATTGGTCTAGGATTATTCTTAAGCGCCCTTTATCAATATCGAGCTAATAAGGCAAGTGGATACAGCATCTATTGGCCCTTAAGTGTAGGGATTTTTTCTCTGTCCTCTTTCAGCTTTGGTATTGCCTTGTGGACGCATAAGTTTTTTCTCACAATAGCAAATACATCATTTATTGTTTCGGTTTTTCTTCTCATATTTTTATACCGCTCTTGGAATCAACGACCATTCACCAAGAATCAAGCTTTGCTTTTATCGCTCATACCAGTCATTATTTTCTTTTTTTATGACTACTTGAGAGTAACACCAGACACCTTTAAGTATCGTGTGGCATTAATAACAATTACTCAAGAGTTATTTTTGATATGGCAAATTTGGGAGTTGAGAAAGTATTACCAAGTAGAACGCACTATAGTTGTGAGATGGGTGATTTTTTTAACAGCATTTACTCTGCTAGGAGAAACTTGTAGAACACTTTGGGTGTTAATTGGAAGTACCCAAACCAATTTCTTTTTATATGCTCAAGATGCGCTAGCTTTAACTCTTTTATGGATTGGATATGGCAGTACAATTTTAGTCTATGTGGCGTTGGGTAGCTTTTATTTAGAAAAACAAATTAGAAAAGAAAATCAAATTGCTAATGCCTTAAAGGTTACTAAAGATGAGAATGAAAAAATTACTGAACTTTTAAAAGAAAAAGAGCGCCTCATCTATGGTCTGATGAAGGCCAACAAAACTGCGGCTACTGGTGCTTTATCGGCATCAATTGCCCACGAACTTAATCAACCTCTTGGAGCGTCTAATCTCAATATCCAGTTTTTAAAAATGAAATTAGAAAAAGGTGCTCTTAATCCAGAGTTGGGAAAAGAAATTTTAGACTCCCTAGAAGATGACAATAAGAGGGCGATTACGATTGTTAAATCGCTAAGGTCAATATTTACAGAGGGGGAAACAAATGCCGAAGAAATTCAATTGGGTGATTTAATATCTCAAGTTTTAGATATTGTTAAACCAGAACTTAAATCTAAGAATATCCAAATTCAACTTCGAGTTGATAATGATTTAGTAATTAAGGTCAATCCAGTAGAAATTGAACAAGTGCTATTGAACTTGGTAAATAACGCCACACAGGCTTTAACAAACTCGGGAAAGCTCCAACGCCGAATTACTATTGAAGCTATTAATGCTGGAGATTCAGCTTACTTAATTGTTTCAGACAATGGTACAGGGGTTCCCCTTGAATTCAAACCTCATCTCTTTGAGTTATTGAGCTCCACTAGACAAGCAGGCATGGGGCTAGGGCTATGGCTTTGTAAGCACATTGTCAATAGAAATGGTGGATTGATCCATCATGAGGAAGCCCATGGTGAAGGCGCTAAGTTTGTTGTGAAATTCCCCCGCTAATTAGTTCTAGAACTAATTGACTTGATACTCTCTAAAGTGAAGCTACTGCGTTGAAAAATGGGTAAGTTTGATTACCTTGGTAGTTTGGATAAGCGCCTAGTTGCGTAAAGCTAGATATCTGGATGATGAAGTATCCTTTAAAAGGACGAATTAAGAGAGCTTCATTTGTTTCAAAACCAACTTACCTAAAATGCCATGTGGATTAGCTATTGTTTCAGGCATCTCAAAATGGTTATAGTTTTGACCAACCAAATAGTCAATGGGTTTACCCATGTCTTTGACTGCTTTGGCAAAATCTCTACTTTGCCTTTGGAAGTCAGGGGTTTCTAGACTGCCATGAGCAACAATGATCGGAGCATTTAAAAATTCAAGATGTCTTTGGGTACTTAGAGCATCTTCCATGCTATCAGTAAATTTCACATACGAGCTTCTAGCAGAAAGTCGAACGGGTTTCAGATCATACATGCCACTACATAGAAGGCCCCCTTTTATGATGTTTATGGGTAGGCCATAATCTTTTTCCCAATTTGTGACAAGGGTTACGCCGGCTAAATGACCTCCTGAAGAGTGTCCGGATATAAAGATTTTATTGGGGTCACCATTAAAGCTAGAGGCATTTTTATAAACCCAAGCAACAGATCTTCTTACTTG
>Ga0114962_10002924_pt1 | contig 13985 bp, 11 predicted proteins | sample C_130820_MF_Meta_FD_87017 | JGI IMG/M metagenome (GOLD analysis project Ga0114962, IMG submission 87017) | Freshwater microbial communities from Lake Croche, Canada to study carbon cycling - C_130820_MF_MetaG | ecosystem: Environmental > Aquatic > Freshwater > Lake | place: Lake Croche, Canada... | reverse complement strand
CGAAGAAAATTTGGAAGATGTAAAAGCTTTAATTGACGAATTAGAAATTGCCGATCCTGAAACGGGATCACGTAATTGGACCGAAGTGCGTCAGTTTAATCTGATGTTTGGAACCAAACTAGGTGCTTCAGCCGATTCAGCTATGGATTTATATTTGCGTCCGGAAACAGCTCAAGGAATCTTTGTCAATTTCTTAAATGTGCAAAAATCGGGTCGAATGAAAATTCCTTTCGGAATTGCACAAACCGGTAAAGCTTTTAGAAATGAAATTGTAGCCAGACAGTTTATCTTTCGTATGCGTGAATTTGAACAAATGGAGATGCAATTTTTTGTGCGTCCAGGGGAAGAAATGAAATGGTACGAATATTGGAAAACAACACGACTAAACTGGCACTTATCGCTTGGTTTAGGAAAAGAGAATTACCGTTTTCACGATCATGATAAATTAGCGCATTACGCCAACGCCGCTGCCGATATAGAATTTAATTTTCCTTTTGGATTCAAAGAATTAGAAGGGATTCATTCTCGTACGGACTTCGATTTGAAAGCACATGAGGAGTTTTCAGGGCGAAAATTACAGTATTTTGATGCCGAATTGAATCTGAATTATACGCCTTATGTAGTTGAAACTTCAGTTGGTTTAGACCGTATGTTTTTAGCAGTTTTCTCAAACTCTTTGAAAGAAGAAGTTTTGGAAGATGGTTCTACAAGAACTGTTTTACAATTGCCTTCTATTTTAGCACCTACAAAAGCGGCCATTTTTCCACTAGTTAAAAAAGATGGTTTGCCTGAAATAGCACATCAGATTATTGACGATCTCAAATGGGATTTTAATGTAGCTTATGATGAAAAAGATGCTGTTGGAAGACGTTACAGACGTCAAGATGCACTCGGTACCCCATTCTGTATCACAGTGGATCACCAAACTTTAGAAGATCAAACAGTGACCATCCGCCATAGAGATTCAATGAAACAAGATCGCGTTAAGATTTCAGAATTGAAATCAATTATCGAAACGGAAGTTTCCATGAAAAATTGGTTAAAACAAATGTAAATATAAAGCCACGGCCTTATATTTAATGGATTATAAAGGAAAAGGCTTCATTGAGAAGCCTTTTTTTATGTTTAATAGCGATAGCCAATAGTAATTCCTCCACGACCAACAATTTGATAGCCGTAGTCCCCACTTTTTTGATTGAATAAATTTCTCCCAATGCCGGAGTTTATTTCGAATAAAAAACCTTTTTTAGTAATCCATTTACCACCAATTCCAAAACCTAGAGCAAAATCAGTTATGCTGCCTCTTATTTCCATTGGGGTGGTTTGATTATAAAGATAGGTTTCTTTTATTTTATTTGAATTTAGCATTCCAAAACCTTCTGCAAAAAATCCAGAGGCTGGTTTCGCTCCAAAATAAAAACGATAATAGGTTGTTAAACTGAATTTTGGGTTGATACCGGAATCAAAAGGAACAAATAGAGAGGCACCAATACCAGATTCCTCATCTAATAATCTTTCATAGGTAATTTCACCTGTTCCCAAAATTAAAAACAAAGCGTTTCCTTTTATTTCATTTTTTTTCAAACTAATGTTTTCTTTTTCCTGACTGTAGCTAAAAAGGAAAGAACTTAGAAAAATAATAAGTAGTGCTTTTTTCATAAAATTTTATATTTAAAATCAAATGTATGTTAAAAAAACGGATATATAAACTTAAGCTCTTTTATTAGGAAAAACATCCAATAGTGATTTAAGATTTTTATTGAAGGTTGATAAATAGAGTGTACTTACTTCATGAGTTTCTTTGAAATAAACAGGAGTCCTGTTTTTATACTTAGGAAATGTTTTATCCAATAATTGCATAAATATATTTTGATTAAATCCAGATGCTTTTATTAAGGATTCAACCGCAATCCTATATTCTTTGAGTTTTGGCAATTCAGTATCTTGATCTTTCTTGCTTTTTCTTATATACCTGCGTTTTGGTATTTGAGTTCTCATTTCGGATAATAGGATGGAATCCATTCTCATAAAAAGGATGTTATGAAGGAACTCCAAGCTGTAATTTGGATTGGTGTTTACAGACTTCCAATCGGTTTGGATCATTTCAAAGATATTTTCAAAAAATACAGTTGGCATTGTCTGAATCCATTTAAATGCAGCATCATTTTGTTCTTCATACAATTTCTTAATATAGGAATTGATAACGGCTTCTTTGGAACTGTTGAAACCGGAAGCTTGATCAATTAATTCGTTGATGTCAGACTCATTAATTTTTTCTAGTAATAAAAAAGCGGAATTTGCATGCTTTAGCTGACTTAGATTTAAATAACCATTATTTTTTGCTTGTACAATTATATTTAATAACTCAATAAATATTTTGGAGTCTATAACATCTAAAATATTATTTTCTTCAGAAGGCGGTTTTAGGTTGATTTTAATTGGTTTCGAAAGTGTATCCAATAAATCATTTGTAATAGGAGAAAATCGATTTATAGTTTTTACTAAATCCAATAGTTGATAAGCTGAATTTTTTTCAAATAACAATGCCTTTTGAATATCATCCAAGGAAAGAACTTTTTGTTTGTTGGCTAAAACAAAAACTAGAATCTCTAAAGAGCCAATTTTTAAATGACTTGTTATAGAGCCAAACTGAATTTGTATCATTTTATTTTTTTAAAATTTTAAGCCAATCCGACATTTTATTTTTTTCCTTATCCTCCTTGATTTCAGATTCTTCAGTTTTTATTTTTTGATTTGAGATGCCCTCCTCTTTGTTGAATTCTGAATTTTTTAATCCTTTGATGTTTTGCAACATATACCAAGCTGATTTTTGACTAATTTTTAATTTTTCAGCCAAATCTACTGAACGCATCGATTTGTCTTTTTGTTGGATGAACCAGACAGCTACGAACCATTTTTGTAAGGGAATGTTTGAATTATAGAAAACGGTATTGGTCTTTACATTAAAATACTTGCCGGTATTTCTACACCTGTAGCGACTGTTTTTACAAGAATATACTTTTGATTTTTCATCAAACGGACTAATAATCTCTTCACCCCAACGAATCTCTTCAAGCTGCTTTATACAACTGTGCTCATCCGGAAAAGCGGTCAATAAGTCGTCGATGCTTTTGAAGTCAATGTTAATCATAGGATAACGGAATAAATTAATTGTATTAATTAATTAAGTTACATACAAATATAACAAAATGGTGTAATATAATATATAATATAATTTATTTATTAAATTATATAATTAGGAAAGAAATGGGAATGTAGTTCAGCGTATTTATTTACCTTTTGAGATAGAATATGCATCTGCTCTTGTTTTGATTTAATATTTTTTATAAAAATCTTTTAAATAATGTACATTAGCATTTCGTTTTACCCACTATAAAAAGTGTAAGTAAAATCCCCCAAACCTATTAAATTTTTTACTTTTTAAAAACAGCTAAAAGTTGTTTTACTACCAAATGCTTTACTAAACCCTAATTTAGGAAAGCCAGGAATGAAGTATTCGTATATTATAATTGATGACAATCAAGAAAGCATCCTGAACACTCAGGCAGTGTGCTCGCGCTTTCAGTCACTTTATTTTGTAGCTTCTGCAATGAATTATGATGCAGGTCTAAATCTTATTCTTGAATGTCAACCCCAAATTATTTTTTTAGAAGTGGATCCTGAAGATAAATCGACCAATTTGTCTTTTCAACTTATTAATGAATTGTATCGGTATCTTAAAGAGATTCCTAAAATTATAATAACCACAAAAAACACAGATCATACTTTTGAAGCTATAAAACAAGAAGTTTTTGACTACTTGATTAAACCAATTGGGATTAATGAGCTTAGAAAAACAGTGTTTAAGTTAGATAAATCCCTGAACAGTCTTCCTTCGTTGATAATTGAAAATAAGCCAACTAATAAGGGTTCTGTTTTGCTACCTCCCGTGTTACCCGAAACAGAGGCTACTATTCCAACTATTGAAAAAGAGGTTCGGTCTGAAATGGATAGTGCGGAATCTGATTTGGGGCCTCCTGTTTTAGAAGTATCTGAGGCTACTATTCCAACTCTTGAAATAGAAGGGGAACCCGGAATAGAAAGTGCGGAATCGGATTTGAGTTCTAGTTCTTTAGATACAGCTATTCCAGAAGATTCTTTTGTAAAAACTAAAATACAACAGGATAAACCTCTTGTGATCTGCGTCAAATCCTACGGAGATTATCGTTTTATAGATGCAAAGGACATTTGTTATTTGAAAGCAGACAATAATTCGACGGACATTCATCTCTATAATGGAGAAATGATTACGGCTTTTAAAACACTGAAACATTTTGAAGGCGTACTTTCAGCACCTTTTGTAAGGATTCACAATAGTTATATTGTCAATATAGATTACGTATCCCGAATACATACCGGTAATTCGGTTTGTTATATTAAAAATACTATTACAAAACTTCCGTTTTCTAAATCCTATAAAGAAAATGTCGATTCTATTATAAATAGTATCACAAATGGTAATTATTTAGAGATTTAAAAAAACCATCCACATTGATTTGATATTCATTCACTATCAAACGACACCATTCTACCATATATCCACTTTTAAAAGCCTGAATAAGAGCCATGCTGTGTAGCTTTACAAAGTGATCTACAAGAAATCACCTATAAAACCGAAACACAAAACACAACATAAAAACTCTTACATTATGAAAAAAGCAACATTAACAATCGGATTATTTTCTTTAATGATGGTATTAACTTCATTTACTGCTCCTTCTGGAACGCCAACAATTAAATCAGTAACTACTATCGAAGTTCCTTTAAATTCTACTCTTGCAATTGGTGGAACACAAAGTGCTCCTAGATCTAGTCAATATGTTAGATATTAGTTTTTTAAAAATATAAATAATTTCAAGGCTACCAAACGGTAGCCTTTTTTTATGTCCTTAGATTTGTTATATTAGCCTAATACAATTCTAACTTTTGAAAAATATAACCTACATCATTGTATTCCTTCTTTTTTTATCTTTTAGTTGTTCTAAAAGTAAAAACTTCGAAAGTGGGGCTGAATCGTCAGATAGTTTAAGTTCCTTTATGGCTTTTACAAAAAACGATAATTTCTCCAAATTACAAAGAGTAAAATACAACAAAAAAGCTTTATTACTCTTATCCAATTCGGAAAATGATTCTGTTTACAGAACACGACTAATTGAAATAGCACGAGAATTTTATTATCTACAGCAAAATAAAGATCTTAAAAAAACTTTAGATATTGTTCTTGAAAAATCAATAGAGAAAAAAGATTCTTTGAATTTGGCTAAAGCCTATAACTTATTGGGGAGTCAAAATATTAATCTGGGAAAAAATGATAGTGCTTATTATTATTTATTAAAATCAGAAAAACTATTCATTAAATTAGAAGATAGTTTAAGTTTAGGGAAAAACTATTTAGACAAGGCCTTTGTTCAAATGTATGAAGGTGATTACTCAGGTTGTGAATTATCTTCTATTCAGACTTTAACCTTTTTGAAAAATTTCAAATTTAGAGCAAACGAATACGATGCTTATAACTTAATTGGAATTAGTTCTAATGAATTAAAAAATTATGAAAATGCGCTGATTTATCATACCAAAGCATTAAATACAGCTAAGGAATACAAGCTGGTTAACGAATATCACTTAGAAGCTAATTCCAGAAATAATATCGGGGTTGTTTACCAAAATCTAAATAAGAAAGAAGAAGCCATTGCTAATTTTGAATTAGCACTCGAAGATAAAAATTTACTCAAAGATTTCCCGAGCTTGTACGCGATCATAATTGATAATTTAGCCTACTCAAAATTTAAATTAAAGGATTTTTCCAATTTACCAGATTTGTTTTACCAGTCCTTAGCGATTCGGGAAAAGAATAATCTCGAATCAGGTATTATCGCTAATAAAATTCATCTATCAGAATTCTTTTCAGCAACAAATGACAGTATTAAATCTCAAAAATTAGCGCAAGAGGCACTTCTTTTAGCAAAGAAAACGAATATTTCCGGGGATTTATTAGGCTCTTTAAAGCAATTGTCACTCGTTGATCACAAAAACTCATCACAATATTCGAAAGAATACATTAACATAAGCGATAGTATTCAGGAGGGAGATAAGAAAGCCCGAAATCGTTTTGCCCGAATTCAATATGAAACTGATGAGATTATTCAGGAGAAAGACCTTTTAGCACAGCAAAATCGGAACTTGCTCTATTTTTTAATGTTAATATTGGCTCTGGCGGCATTATTATTTGTGATAAGGTCTCAAAGAAATAAAAACAGACTACTTTTACTCAAACAACAACAGCAAGCAACAAATGAGGATATTTATAATTTGTTAATCTCCCAGCAAACGACGATTGAAGAAAACAGAGTTAAAGATAAAAACCGAATAGGGCAGGAATTGCATGATGGCGTTCTAGGCAGATTATTCGGGGTGCGATTAAATTTGGATAGCTTAAATAAATCCCACAATGATGATTCCATAAATACGAGATATCATTATCTGAATGAATTAAAAATCATCGAACAGGATATTAGAGAAATATCCCACGATTTGAGTAGAGAAAAGCATTTTCTAATTAATAATTTTGTTGCGATTGTACACAACCTCCTAGAAGATCAAAAGACTTCATTTGATCCAAATGTCAATTTCTATATCGATAAAAAAATTAAATGGGACCTCAAAGACAATCAGATAAAAATTAATTTATATCGAATTTTACAGGAATCGCTTCAAAACATTAATAAATATGCCAAAGCAAAAAACATTAATGTAGAATTTACAAAAGTGGAAGATACAATAGTCTTAAAGATAGCTGATGATGGCTTGGGATTTCAGCTTAGCAATAAGAAAAATGGAATAGGATTACAAAACATGAAATCAAGAGCGATCGATTGTGCCGGTGTCTTTGAAATTAATTCTAAAAAAGGAAAAGGAACATCAGTAATAATAACAATACCCACAATAATTTAAACAATTCAATTAGTGAATTATGGCAAAAAAAATCAATATACTTATTGTAGATGATCATCCTTTTATCATTGAAGCGTATAAGAATGCAATTAAAGGGTATAACTCTAAAGGGAATTATGATTTTGTGATTACCCAAGCTAAAGATTGCGAAACAGGATTTGAGGCTATAATGGCGATGGATATTGAGCCATTTGGAGTTGCTTTTTTTGACCTAAGCATGCCAGTATACGAGGAGAAAGGAATTTTTTCAGGCGAAGATTTAGCTTTGTTGATAAAAAAACAAATGCCAGAATGCAAAATTATACTGCTGACAATGCATACCGAATTGTTGAAGATAAACACCATTATTAAGAATATAAATCCAAATGGATTGGTCATTAAAAATGATCTTACTTTTGATGAATTGCTTCTAGCATTTGACAAAATTTTAAAAAACGAAAATTATTACAGTCAAACGGTAGTTAAATTAGTGAGCCAAACTCAATATGAGAATATAGAAATAGATGCTTTTGACAAACAAATTTTATATCAATTGTCAAAAGGTACTAAAACAAAAGATATTCCGCAATATGTTCCTTTGTCCTTAAGTGCTGTTGAAAAAAGAAAATTAAACCTGAAGGAATTACTTGAAATTAAAGGGGGTAGTGATATTGATTTAATAAGAGAAGCTAAAAATAAAGGCCTTTTATAGTATAAACCGTAATTAGAAATGAGGAAACCCGTATTTAAATATGCGGGAAACCGTAATTGAAAAAGAAGAGTTCTGTGCTAATTTAGCCCTGTGATTAGGAACTAGTAGTCCGTCATAAATGTTTAAACGGAATTTATTCCAATAAAACGAAACTCTTTTTGTCCCAAACGAAAAAACCTATAGGCTACTAAAAAATAAAAAAAGCGACCTCTCAATGGAGAATGGTCGCTTTTTTTATAGCATTTTGGAAGTGTCTATTCTTCAGACAAAGCATTCCATCCTCTTGCCTTCAAAGGAATTTTTGTATTAGCTCGTGTAATCAAATGGATGCCTTCACTTTCTTGGGTCATATGCCCAATAATAGTGAAATTTGGATTCCCTTTAATCTTATCAAAATCGTCCATAGCAATGGTAAACAGTAATTCATAATCTTCACCCCCATTGATAGCCACAGTTGTAGCGTCTAAATTGAATTCTTCACAAACATTCATAAATTGCGGATCTAAGGGTAATTTATCCTCATACAGATTACATCCCACTGCTGATTGCTTGCACAAATGCATGATTTCTGAAGACAATCCATCCGATATATCAATCATAGACGTTGGTTTTATTTCCAATGCATGCAGTAAAGTCCGAATGTCTTTTCGTGCTTCAGGTTTCAATTGACGTTCTATCAAATAAGTATAAGCATCTAAGTCGGGCTGTGAATTTGGATTCACCTGAAAGACTTGTTTTTCTCTTTCCAAAACTTGCAAACCCATATAAGCAGCACCAAGATCGCCTGAAACAACTAATAAATCAGTTTGCTTAGCCCCATTTCTGTAAACAAGCTCTGCTTCATCAGCTTCACCAATAGCAGTGATACTTATAATTAATCCTTTTTGAGACGAAGTAGTGTCTCCACCAATAACATCTACTTTATATTCTGCGGCAGCATGAGCAATTCCCTCAAATAATTCATCTAAAGCCTCCAGAGGAAACCGATTGGAAACGGCAACGGAAACGGTGATTTGGGTTGCTCTTGCATTCATCGCACAAATATCAGAGATATTGACAACAACGGCTTTATAACCCAAATGTTTTAAAGGCATGTAGGCCAAATCAAAATGGACTCCCTCAATTAATAAATCGGTAGAGATAACGACCTTCTTATCTTTAAAATCCAAAACGGCTGCGTCATCACCAATTCCTTTTAAAGTGGATTCTTGGCTGACACCAAAGTTTTTTGTCAGGTGTTCTATAAGTCCAAATTCTCCTAATTGAGCTATGCTTGTCCGTAGCGGGGTTTTATCTTCGATCATATTTCTGTAAGTTTCAGTGGGCAAAGATACAAATAGGAAAAGGTTTTCTGTCAATTAAATCGAATTCCATTGGTTTACATTTCTATCGATTTTAAGGACCTAATAGTTTTTTATTCAAAGTTTTATCGCACCTTTAAAAAGGATTTAAGAAAATAATATGAATACACATCAGATTATAACGCTAACAGTGAATCCTTCGTTGGATAAAAGCACAAAATTTACCGGCTTAATCGCCGAACAAAAAATGAGATGTGAAGCAGCTCGGTATGATGCCGGAGGGGGCGGTGTAAATGTGTCTAAAGCAATTGCCCGACTGGGGGGCGATTCATTGTGCGTATTTACTTCTGGAGGTTCTTCAGGTGTACTCTTAGAGAAATTGATTCAGGAGGAAAAAATAGCCGTGAAAACCATAGCGACTCAAAGTTGGACTAGAGAAAATATGGTGGCACTAGATACAATTACCAATTCACAATATCGATTTTGTTTTCCAGGTGCTTTTATCAGTAGTGTGGAACAGGAAAATATGCTCCAATTTATAAAAGAATTAAAACCCAGATATCTAGTAGCCAGTGGAAGTTTAAGCCAAGGCATGTCCCCTGATTTTTATCAGCAAATTGCAGCTTTTACAAAAGGTTCAGGAACAAAGCTTATAGTAGATACTTCAGCGGAAGCGTTAAAGAACGTTTTAGACACCGGAGTTTATTTAGTGAAACCGAATATTGGTGAATTGGCTCGTTTAATTGGGGTGGAAAAATTAGAAATCAAGGAAGCAGAATCGGCAGCACGAATTTTAATCGAAAAAGGAAGTGCCGAAATAGTAGTGGTTTCACTGGGTGCTCAAGGAGCGATTTTGGTAACGGCAACTCAAACCGAATGGGTGTCGGCTCCCAAAGTAATCAAGAAAAGCACTGTTGGTGCAGGTGACAGTATGGTAGGTGCAATGGTCTGGGCTTTATCTCAAAATAAAAGTTTAAAAGAAGTCTTGCAATGGGGCGTCGCCTGTGGATCGGCAGCAACCATGAATGAAGGTACTCAATTGTTCAAAGTCGAGGATGCTAAGTTTTTATTTGAAGGTATTCAAAAAAGCAATTCCCTTTTTTAAACAAAAACCCTGATAATATCAATTATCAGGATTTTGTATTTAAAATAACCTTTAGTCGTAAAATTTCAACTAGTCGTTCAGTTTCAACTAGTCATTCAATTTCAACTAGTCGTTCAATTTCAACACCGCCATAAACGCCTCTTGCGGAATTTCTACATTCCCGACTTGTCTCATGCGTTTTTTTCCTTTTTTCTGTTTTTCCAATAATTTACGTTTACGGGAAATATCACCTCCATAACATTTGGCAGTTACATCTTTTCGCAAGGCTTTAATCGTTTCTCTCGAAATTACTTTTACACCAATTGCAGCCTGAATCGGAATATCAAATTGCTGACGCGGAATCAATTCTTTCAGTTTCTCACACATCTTCTTACCTATATGATAAGCATTATCAGCATGTATCAAAGAGGATAAAGCATCCACAACAGTGGCATTCAATAGAATATCAACCTTAACTAAATTGGAAGTTCGCATTCCAATAGGCGAATAATCAAAAGAAGCATATCCTTTAGATACCGTTTTTAGTCGGTCATAGAAATCGAAAACAATTTCTGCTAAGGGCATATCAAAAGTCAATTCGACCCTTTCGGTAGTCAAATAAGTTTGATTGGTAATAACGCCTCTTTTTTCAATACACAAAGACATTACATTTCCTACAAAATCCGATTTTGTAATAATAGTGGCTTTAATATAAGGCTCTTCCACATGATCCAAACGCGAAGGTTCCGGAAGATCGGTAGGGTTATTTACAATTTGGCCCACTTCAGGATCTTTTTTGGTATAAGCCAAATAAGATACGTTGGGAACGGTAGTAATTACAGTCATATTAAATTCGCGTTCCAGTCTTTCCTGAATGATTTCCATATGTAGCATTCCTAAGAATCCACATCGAAAACCAAAACCTAAAGCCGCGGAACTTTCCGGTAAAAACACCAACGAAGCATCGTTCAGCTGTAATTTTTCCATGGAGTTACGCAATTCTTCATAATCTTCAGTATCTACAGGATATATACCGGCAAATACCATAGGCTTAACATCCTCAAAACCTTTAATCATATTGGTTGTAGGTGTTTTTGCATCAGTCAGCGTGTCACCCACTTTTACTTCCTTGGCTTCTTTAATGCCAGAAATCAAATAACCTACATCCCCGGCTGAAATCACTTGTTTCGGAACCTGATTTAGTTTCAAAGTACCAATCTCATCCGCAAAGTATTCATTTCCGGTAGCCATGAATTTTATTTTCTGACCTTTCTTGATCTGCCCGTTTTTCACTCTGAAGATTACTTCAATTCCGCGAAACGGATTGTAATGGGAATCGAAAATTAAGGCTTGTAGCGGTTCGTCTACATTTCCTTTTGGAGGGGGTATTTTTTCAATTATGGCAGCCAAAATATTTTCTACACCAAAACCTGTTTTACCGGAAGCGTGAATAATATCCTCTAGTTTACAACCCAATAAGTCTACAATATCATCACTAACTTCTTCGGGATTTGCACTTGGTAAATCTACTTTATTCAAAACTGGAATAATTTCCAGGTCATTGTCTAAAGCCAAATATAAATTAGAAATCGTTTGTGCCTGGATACTTTGTGCCGCATCTACAATCAAAAGTGCCCCTTCGCAAGCCGCGATAGAACGAGAAACTTCATAAGAAAAATCGACATGACCGGGGGTGTCAATCAAATTCAAGATGTATTCCTCCCCTTTATAGGTATATTCCATCTGAATCGCATGACTTTTTATGGTAATTCCGCGTTCGCGTTCCAAGTCCATATTGTCTAACAATTGTGCTTTTTCTTCCCGAGCCGTAACAGTTTGAGTCGCGCCTAATAATCGGTCAGCAAGGGTACTTTTCCCGTGGTCAATGTGTGCAATAATGCAAAAATTCCGTATGTGTTTCATTCTTTGGTTGTATCAATTTAGGTTCAACTGAGCGCAGTCGAAGTTTGGGCGTGACACTTCTATCCTTCACGCACCTAATTAATCAGCAAATATAGGCAATCTTTTTATTGTAATTTTTTTAAACGTAGCAAGCAATAAATAAATTAGGACTTAATGAGCCTTAATATCTTAAAGGGCGAAAGGTATACGTTCTAATTTTTCTATCTTTGCAAGAAATATATTTCCCTTGATTAAAATTGGCAACATAGAATTACCTGATTTCCCTTTACTTTTAGCGCCCATGGAAGATGTGAGTGATCCGCCTTTTCGCAGATTATGTAAAGCACATGGCGCTGATATGATGTATTCTGAATTTATTTCTAGCGAAGGATTAATTCGTGATGCTATAAAAAGCCGAATGAAATTGGATATTTTTGATTACGAACGTCCTGTCGGTATTCAGATATTTGGGGGTGATGAAGAAGCGATGGCGCTTTCCTCCAAAATTGTAACTACTGTGAAACCGGATTTAGTGGACATCAACTTTGGTTGTCCCGTTAAAAAAGTGGTTTGCAAAGGTGCCGGAGCAGGAGTGTTGAAAGATGTAGATTTGATGATTCGCCTGACGAAGGCTGTAATCAGGAGTACGGACTTACCCGTAACCGTAAAAACCCGTTTGGGTTGGGATGATAATTCTATTAATATCGATGAGGTTGCGGAACGATTGCAGGATATTGGTGTTCAGGCCTTGACAATTCACGCTCGAACGCGTGCTCAAATGTATAAAGGTTCTGCCGATTGGTCGCACATAGCTCGGGTGAAAAACAATCCTCGCATCACCATGCCCATTTTTGGTAATGGCGATGTCGATAGTCCTGAAAAAGCATTGAAATATAAAAATGAATACGGCATCGATGGAATAATGATCGGTCGCGCCGCAATTGGTTATCCTTGGATCTTTGATGAAATAAAACATTATTTCAAAACGGGAGAACATTTACCAGCGCCAACAATTATCGATCGAGTAGAAGCCGCCCGAAATCATTTGACTTGGTCTATGGAATGGAAAGGAGAACGCCTGGGGATTGTAGAAATGCGGCGTCACTATACCAATTATTTCAAAGGGGTTCATTCGTTCAAAGAATACAAACAAAAACTAGTGACCACAGACGATCCCGAAGGTTTGTATGCTATTTTGAAAGAAATTGATGAAGTGTATTCGGGTTACGAATTCGTTTAAACCTTATTCTAGTAATTTCTTACTTACTCTACTACTGGCAATCCAAGAAGCCAGGAATCCCAATATGAAGATAGTACTCAATACGACAATGGCGTTTTGAATAGTGAATACTACCGGATAAGCAAGACTTTCGGTAATCATTATTACAGAATAATGCTGTTGAATCAGAACCACAATCACACCTAGACCAAGGCCGATAATGCCTCCTAAAAATGTCAAAATCGTTCCCTGAAGCAAGAAAATTCTGCGCAAAGCGGTTATTTCGGTACCCAAGTTCAAGAGTGTTTTCAAATTGTCTTTTTTGTCCAATATCATCATGATAATTGCCCCGGCAAGGGTAAACAAGGTCAGGATAATCACTAAGGTAAAGATGAGGTAAACCGCCGTGTTTTCGGTATTTAGCATTTTATAGAGACTATCGTTCAGCTGTGCCCTATTTTTTATGGTAATCTCATTTACGAAAAGAGTTTGGAGCTTTTTTTTAATCAGTTCTTCGTTGGCATTTGGGAGCAGCTTAATTTCTATTGCCGACACTTGATTGGGTTTGTATTCTAATAATTCCTGGCTCATGCCCAAATCGGCAAAGACATATTTAGAATCTAAATCTTCACTGATAGCATAAATTCCAACAGGGATTATGGTTGATTTGTTAAAAGCCTGCTCCGGATTTTCTATAGTTCCTTCACCCGGTTTGGGTACAAATACTTCTAATTTATTGTTGAAATCAAATAAACCCATAGAAAGTTTGGAGGAAAT
>Ga0114962_10002922_pt1 | contig 13998 bp, 8 predicted proteins | sample C_130820_MF_Meta_FD_87017 | JGI IMG/M metagenome (GOLD analysis project Ga0114962, IMG submission 87017) | Freshwater microbial communities from Lake Croche, Canada to study carbon cycling - C_130820_MF_MetaG | ecosystem: Environmental > Aquatic > Freshwater > Lake | place: Lake Croche, Canada... | reverse complement strand
TAATTCTTTTTCTGTGGCATTTCTTTTTTTGAAAAAAAAGAAACAAAAAAACTTTTTTCTTCTGCTTAATCCAAGACGAATCCGCAAGCGGAGCGATTTTCACTTCGCTCTCGGCTATTTTCTTTGACCCTGTCGCACATCGCCCATGCGCATAGTCAAAGCTCCGCCTTGACTATGCGTTCAAATCTTTCGTTAGGATTAAGCATTGGCCATAAATAATTTTTATAACGAATGACCTCAATGTTTTTTAACCCTTAATTCGCATTAATAGGTAAAAGGTAAAAGGTAAGATTTATGATGTAAGAGGTAAGGTGGAAATTCCAAAAACTAATAATTAAAAACTAATACCTAATTAATTATCAAGCATAAAAAAAGAGAAAAGTCGAGATTTTGACTTCTTAACTTTTCTCTTTTTTTTGTTTGGCAGTGCCGACAAGGAATTTGATGAAAATTACATGATGACCTAATTCGTATTTATTCTACATCTTACATCATACATCTTACATCATAAATTATTTCTTAGGCTCAACTACTCCTTGAATAGCTAAAACGATTTGAGAAACTGCACCATTGTTTACAACAGTAATTGTTTTGTTAAATGGTCCAGGTCTTCCTGTAGAGTTATAAGATGCAGTAACCTTACCTGTTTTACCTGGCATAATCGGTTCACGTGTCCACTCTGGGGTAGTACATCCACAAGAAGGTTGAACATTAGAAATGACTACTGGAGTTGAACCTGTATTAGTGAATTCAAACGTATAAGCCGCTTGAGTGCCCTCAGATACTTTTCCAAAATCATGTTTCTCTGATTTAAATTTGATTGTGCCACCTTGAGCATTTGAATTAAATGCAAAACCTACAAGTAGAGCTAATAAAGCTAATAGTTTTTTCATGGTTATGATATAAATCGTTAAAAGATTAAAAATTGAAAACAAAGCTAAAATAAAGTAGACATTAGACAAAGTATTTTAACTCTTTTTTACGAATAAGTTCAAGCTTTCTTATTTGACGCACGACTATTTTGTTGTATTTTTACGTCAAAATTTATTTATTAAGCATTTGGTTAATCTTCAACAAGTACAATTTTCTAAGCCTGAAATCTCTTTTGACCCTGATAAGGTTTTAAAAGATTATCGTTTGGCTGCAATTAGTAGACAATGTAGTTTACTTGTTAGAAAAGAAGTTTTTTCTGGAAGAGCTAAGTTTGGAATTTATGGGGATGGAAAGGAGCTTTGTCAGATTGCTCTTGCCAATTCTATGCGACTGGGGGACTATTTCTCGGGATATTACAGAGATCAGACAGTTGCCGCGGCCAATGGCGATATGACTTGGCCTCAATATTTTGCCCAATTATATGGTCATCCTGACATTCAATTTGATCCTCATTCAGGTGGGCGACAAATGAATAATCATCATGCAACCCGATTATTAGATGAAAAAGGGGATTGGGTGGATCAAACCAATCGTTTCAATACAATCGCGGGTGTGTCATCTACTGGAGGACAAATTCCTAGAGCTTTGGGGATCGCTTATGCTTCCAAGCTCTATCAGAAAAATAGTGATTTAATTGCTTATAAATCAGGTTTTTCAAAGGATGGAAAAGAGGTTTGCTTTACAACAATAGGTGATGCATCAACTTCCGAGGGAATGTTTTTAGAAGGTATTAATGCAGCTGGGGTTTTGCAAATTCCGATTGTATTTTCCGTTTGGGATGATGGATATGGAATTTCTGTACCTATTGAATATCAAACAACAAAATCTTCTATTTCTGAGGCTTTAGCTGGATATCAAAGGACTGCTGATAAAAAAGGATTAGAAATTATTCAAGTGAAGGCCTGGGATTATCCGGGTTTAATCGCTGCTTATCAAAGGGCTTCCCAATTAGCTAGAGAGGAATATGTGCCTTGTTTGGTACATGTCATTGAATGTACACAACCACAAGGTCACTCGGCCTCTGGATCACATGAAAGATATAAATCACAAGAGCGGTTAACTTGGGAGCAAGAGGCGGATTGTAATTTATTGTTCAGACATTGGATTTTAGATCAAGGTTTTGCTAATAAAGAAACATTGGATTCTATCGATGAAGATGCGAAAATTTCAGCAAGAAAATACCAGAAAGAGGCTTTTAACGCGTACATGAATTCGATTGATTTTGATCGAAAAGGTTTCTTACGAATTGCTCAAAATTTAATTGATTCAACCAATGAGCCTACCATTCTTCAGCCAATCATTGATGAATTAAAACAATTGCCTTATCCTATCTTTAGCGATTTAGTGCGTGCAGGGAGAAAGACATTGAGAGCTTTTCGATTTTATCAAGGACCCGCTGTTAAATTATTAAGGAAATGGCTGGCAGAATTGGATTTAAAAAATAGAAGGAGATTTAGTTCTCACCTATTGAGTGAATCTTCTTCATCCCCTTTAAAAATAACGACTGTTGCTCCAACCTACGAAAAGGATTCTGTTCTAGTGGATGGTCGTGAAATTCTGAATAAGAGCTTTTCTCATTTTTTAGAAGATCCTCGTGTATTTATTCTAGGTGAAGATGTTGGTAAAATAGGCGATGTTAATCAAACACTCGCGGGTTTACAAGAGAAATTTGGCGAGTTGAAAATTAGTGATACGGGTATTCGTGAAATGACAATTGTGGGTCAGGGTATTGGTTCTGCTATGAGAGGATTGAAACCCATCATTGAAATTCAATACCTAGATTATATTTTTTATCCCTTTCAGCTTTTATCTGACGATTTAGCATGTTTACATTATCGTACTGCAGGCGGCCAAAAAGCTCCAATGATTGTAAGAACAAGAGGGCATCGCTTAGAGGGTATTTGGCATTCAGGTAGTCCCATGGGAACGCTAATTAATGGATTGAGAGGAATGCATTTTTGTGTTCCAAGAAATATGACTCAAGCGTCAGGAATGTATCGAACTTTATTAGAAGGGGATGATCCAGGTATTGTGATTGAATGTTTGAATGGCTATCGCATTAAAGAGTTAATGCCAACAAATTTAGATGAAATTAAAGTGGCTTTGGGTGTACCGGAGGTCTTGCGTGAGGGAAATGATATTACGGTGGTAACTTATGGGTCTATGTGTCGAATCGTCATGGAAGCTTCGGAGCAATTGTCTGAAATGGGTATTTCTGTAGAGGTAATAGATGTTCAAACCTTGCTTCCTTTTGATCGCCCGCAAAGTATATTGCAATCCATTCAAAAAACGCATCGCGTTCTATTTGCAGATGAAGATATGCCTGGTGGCGCTACTGCTTACATGATGCAAGAGGTTTTGGATAAGCAAGGCGCATTTTCTTGGTTAGATAGCCCTGCAGAATGCTTAGCTGCGGCAGCTCACCGACCAGCTTATAGTTCGGATGGTGATTATTTCTCTAAACCCAATGTGGAGAATGTAGTGGATAAAGTTTACGAAATCATGCGCGAGTCAGATCCTACCACCTATCCAGCTATCTATTTTTAAAATGTCTACAATCCAAACGTATTTCCAATCTATTTTTAATGCTATAAGTAGCACTAAAAAAGGTATGGGATTAACTTGGAAACATTTAATGGCTGCAAGAAGGAGTCGAACGATTCAAAATATACAAGATCCAAATTATTTTTCTCAAAATACAGGGATATTTACTAGCCAATATCCTCTTATTGAAGTACCCACTCCCATTAATGGAAGATATCAATTGCACAACGAGATGGATGATTGCATTGTGTGCGATAAATGTGTCAAAGTTTGCCCGGTCGATTGTATTGATATTGAACCCATCAAGGCCACAGAATTGATTGGTTATACTTCTGATGGTTCGCCCATCAGGTTATATGCAGCCAAGTTTGATATTGACATGGCCAAATGTTGTTTTTGTGGATTGTGCACTACGGTTTGTCCCACAGAATGTTTAACCATGACATCTGAATATGATTTTTCTACTTTTGATATAAGCTCTCATAATTTCTCTTTTGCGAATTTAAGTCCAGAGGAAGCCACTGAAAAGAAGCGATTATACGAAAAATTTGTGGCGGAAAAAGAGGCCTTGAAAGCTGCGAATAAAAGTGATATAATCGAAAAGCCGTTGGTTGATTTAGAACAAAAGCCCAAGCCTGCTTTTAAACCTAGCTTTAAGGCCAAAGTAGCCGATGTTAATCCAGAAGAAAATAAGGTAACAGAGGAACCTGTAAAGCCCAAACCAGTCTTTAAGCCAAGTTTCAAAGCCAAAGTATCGGAAAATAAGCCTGACGAAACCGAGGTAAAAGAAGAAGTGGAAAAGCCAAAACCAGCGTTTAAGCCTAGTTTTAAAGCTAAAAAACCCAATACAGACTCAGAATAAACATGGTAAATCCAATGACTTTATCGTTTTTATTTTTGTTCATTTTAACAGGTGGAGGTGCATTATTTATGCTATTTACTAAAAACTTATTGCACGCGGCATTGGCAATGTTTATGAGTATGTTAGGTTTAGCTGGAATATATGTACTTGCATTTGCAGATGTTTTGGCGGTTTCTCATTTAATGATTTATGTGGGTGGCGTCATGATTTTAATCTTGTTTGGAATCATGTTAACCAATCAAGGAGGTATTCAATCAGCTCAGTCCAACGATTTATGGACGCAGCATTCAGGTAAATTTTGGGCTTTTTCGATTGGATTGACTTCTTTTTTAGGATTGATTTGGCTTTTTACAAAGTTTGATTTATCAAAGCAAGTTAGTGGCCAGAATACTTCCAAAATACGAAACGTTGGTGTCGAATTATTAACGAATTACGCATTTCCATTCGAATTGGCTGGTATTTTTTTACTAATCGCTTTGGTAGGAGCCACTTATATTGCGAAGAACTATGAATGAAATTCCATTAATTTGTTTTTTATGGTTGAGTGCTTTGCTTTTTGCGGTGGGTATCTCAATTATTTTACTCAAAAAAAACACCATTTTTATATTGATGGGGATTGAACTAATGCTCAATGCTGCGAATCTGAACCTTATTGCATTTGCTAGAAATGATGAAGCTAATCAAGGATTATTAATGGCTATTTTTGTTTTGGTCGTTGGTGTTTGTGAAATGGCGATTGCTTTGGCAATGATTTTGCAGATGTATCGGATGTATAAGAAGGTGGATGTATGATGTAAGAGGAATTAAGAATGTAGAATTAAGAATTAAGAATGTATAATTAATTATACATCTTACGTCATACATCTTACGTCATACATCTTACATCATTTTCTCTCTTTAAAGATTAATCCCCAATCTTTCATGGGTATAAATACACCAGCATTTTTTCCGTACCCATCTTGGATGATTTGCAAGCTCATTTTGTCTTTCTAATTTTCATCCACCCAATTTTTCAATTGAATTTTCAATTTTAGGGCTTTCATTTTACCTAAAATTTTCTCTAGATTTTCCACAGGTACATCATTCATGTTTTTGATACTTCCGAATTCCTTCATTAATTTTTGGGCGGTTAATTTTCCGATTCCATCCAATTGTTCCAATTGACTGACTAAAAAGTTTTTACTTCGCTTGTTCCGGTGGGCGGTAATACCAAATCGGAGAGATTCGTCACGGAGTTGTTGAATTAGTTTAAGCGATTCTGATTTTTTATCAATATAAAGAGGAAGGCTATCTTCAGGAAAATAAATTTCTTCTAATCTTTTAGCGATTCCAATGATTGGAACTTGGCCGTACAATCTTAAGGCTTTTAATGCATCGCAAGCGGCACTTAATTGCCCTTTTCCTCCATCCACGATGATCAAATCAGGCATATCAGCTTCCTCTTCAATTAGTCGGGTATATCTTCTTGTAATTACTTCATACATGGTGGCGAAATCATTGGGGCCTTCTACTGTTTTAGGAGTGAATAAACGATACTCTTTTTTTGCTGGAACGGCATTCATAAAACAAACCATGGCAGAAACAGGATTCGTTCCTTGTAAATTGGAGTTATCGAAACATTCAATGTGTTTAGGCAAGGTACTCAAACGCAAATCATTTTTCAGGGTCAACATGACACGCATTTTACGGTCGCCACCGCTTTCTTCGGCTGCTTTATTGTCGGCTTTTTCTTTTCTAAAATACAATACATTTTTCAGCGACATATCCAACAATTTTTTCTTGTCGCCTAATTGTGGAATGGTATTTTTGATTCCCTGGAATTCGATAGCCATGGGAATGTTGGTAATTATTTCACGGGCTTCACTTTGGAATTGGTCTCTTTTTTCCCAAATCAGCATGGTTAAAAGGTCTGATTCTTCTTCATTCAATTTCTTTTTTACTTCCCAAGTTTGCGATTGTGTGATGGTTCCATTTATGACCTTCATGAAATTGATGTAGGCCAATTGTTCGTCGGCTACCATGGTAAAAACATCTACGTTGTGAATAGCGGGGTTAACCACGGTAGATTTCGCTTGGTAATTTTCAAGGAGTTCCCATTTTTCTTTCCATTCTTGTGCAGCTTCAAAGGCCAATTGATTAGCTGCTTTTTGCATTTGATCAAAAAAGAACTGTTTGGGTTTTTGATAATTTCCTTTTAAAATTTGACTGATTTGTTCAATGTATTCCAAATATTCTGATTCATCTTGCAGGCCTTCGCAAGGTCCTTTGCAATTACCAATGTGGTATTCTAGGCATACTTTGAATTTTCCTTGTTCAATGGCTTCTTTTTTCAAGGCGAAAGTACAAGTTCGCAAAGGAAATAATTGATGTAGCATTTCCAAAAGGGCATTCATTGATTTCGGATTGGCGAAAGGTCCAAAAAAATACCCAATCTTATGCTCAATTCTTCTTGAGGTAATCAAACGAGGAAAACGTTCTTTTGTTAAACAGATGAAAGGGTAGGTTTTGTCATCTCTAAGTAAAATGTTGTATTTCGGTTGAAATTGTTTGATTAAGGTATTTTCTAGCAACAATGCATCAAATTCCGAATGAACTAAGGTGAATTCTACTCGACGGATTTGTTGGACGAGTCTTCTAGTTTTGGAATCATGGTTCCGGCCATTGACGAAATAGCTTGAGATTCTGTTTTTTAGATTTTTTGCTTTTCCGATGTACAAAAGGTAGTCGTTTTCATCAAAATATCGATACACCCCCGGTTCTTCAGGTAGGGATGAAATGATGGTTTTGGGGTCAAATTGACTCATGAAAAAACTTTAACTATTAATTTAAAACACTTCTTGTCCGCTTTTGTTTTTGATTGAACATATCCACTTGCTGAACACTGCCATTCAACCAAATCCTTTGTCCATTTTGCGACATATAAGTGGTTCCAATAGGGAATTCCTCCTTTCTTTTTAAACCATTTTTTAAGGTAATCATCGCTGAAGTTTCTTTTTGCACAATGGAAATATCCTTAATTGCTTTGTTCAATTGATAGGTTTTAATAGGCCCTAAATTTTGAGAATTCATCAATAGGAGTGTCCCATTGCTGGATTTAATCTTTACCAAGGCTTTACTATCCCCGTCAAAATTAATACCACTTGCAGTGAGCGCAATTTCTTTGAATTTTCCGTGCCCATTTCCTTTCAACAATAATCCTTTAGATGCATCTAGGCGTCCTGTGCTTATTTCATTGCCATAATCATTGCCGCTCAATAAAATATCTAAATTACCATCTGCATCAAAATCTTGCACTTGAATGGCTAAAACGGGTGCAATTTGTGCCAAACGGGGTAAGGCATACATTCTGAATTTTCCTCCACCTAGATTTTCGATGTAACTGGAATTCATCCAATTAGTTTCTAATACCAATGCTTTGCTTAATTCTTCTGCCGTTAATACATCAGAAATACCAGCCACTGCGTATTTGGCAAATGTGTCAAATCGCTTTCTTGTTTGAATAAATTGCTTGGTTAAATCATCTCTGGTGTTGAATGGGAATTCTTTCTTTTTACCATCTCGGTCTTTGAAAAATATGGTAGGAATTGCATCATAAGTGCCATCTCCATTGAAATCTGCTGAGTAGATTTTTGCAGGTGTTTTGTCTGTTGCTCTGTGAAGTGTATTTTGTCCTAAATTACCTGCTACGTAATCCATGTCTCCATCGTTGTCAAAATCACCTGTAGCTAAACTATTCCACCATCCTGATTTTTGTTCTATTCCGGTTTTGTTCGTAATGGAGGTTAATTTACCTGCTTTATTTTGAAATATTTGGATAGGCATCCATTCGCCTGCTAAGATTAAATCTTGCCAACCATCATTATCGAAATCAGTCCAAATGGCATCACAAATCAATCCGATGTTCTTTAATTCTGGCGCTACTTTTGCCGTTACATCCGTAAATTTCAGTTGAGGGGCATCGTTTCTTAAAATATAACTACTTACGGGTTTTGGATAAAATCCGGGTTCAACTCTATTCCCGATGAATAAATCTAAATCGCCATCATGATCATAATCGGTTGCTTTGACGCAAGAACCACTTTTGGAAAAGGCGGGTAAACTGCTTTTGTTTTCTGTAAAATTACCCTTCCCATCATTGATGTAAATTCGATCTTGATAACCAGGATCCAATAGGGGTAACTCATTGCTTCCGCTAACGAGATATAAATCCAAATCGCCATCATTTTCAATGTCAAACAACAATGAACCCATGTCTTCTTGTGTTTTTTCGAAACCATCGGGAGCTTTTATTAAATCTTTGATCGTGAATTTACCAGATTTGTCTTGAATAAGGAATTGGCCTTTATGTTTACTAGAACCACCTATAAACACATCTTCTAGTTGGTCCCCATTCACATCGCCAACGGCCAAGCAAGGCCCTTGCTGTGAAAATTTATGTGGGATTAATTTTTGATTGTTGAAATCAATCATGTCATCCTCAATATGTTGGTAGGGGATATTTAACTGATTGGAAATATCAGTAAATAGTGTGGGTTCTTTCTCTTCCTTTTTAGGTAAAAACTGGGCATTTTTTTCCTCTAAAGTGAGTACTTGATTGGCCGAAATATTTTTCACAAGTTGAATTTTACCATTGGGCCAAGTTACTTTCAACTCATTTATTTTTTGAATATTTCCTACTCCAAAATGTGCTATGCTTTCAATGGTTGACAAATATCCTCGATAAGGATTGTATTCGTAAAATTGCGTTTGGTTTTTACCATACTTGATTTCGAGACTTGCACCAATACCAAGTATATTTTCTCCAGAGCCTTTTAATTTTACACGGAGGTAATGGCTTTTTTCTGGAGCTAATTGTATCGCATTATTTCGATAAACAGAGGCCGAGTCATCAATATTATTCACCACATAATCCAAATCTCCATCATTGTCTAAATCGGCATAAGCTGCACCGTTTGAAAAACTTGGTTTTTTGATACCCCATTTTTTTGATACGTCTTCAAACCCTAAATTACCGTTATTTTTAAAAGCAAAATTGGGGATTTTGACCGAAGAAATCATATCCAACAAGAATTGAGGTTCTGCAAAGTTTCCTTTTTCAGCCCGATAAACCATAAAATCTTGCTCTGTGATATCTTTCGGAAAACCATTGGTGATGATGACATCTTTTAATCCATCGTTATCAAAATCTGTTACCATGGGCGTCCAACTCCAGTCGGTTTCTGCTACACCTGCAAATAATCCAATTTCACTAAAGGCGGGGATTCCTGTTTGTGGATCTTTTCCTCTGTTGAGTTGTAAGGTATTTCTTGGAAATTGAAATGTATAACCATATTTAACATTATTTTGATAGGTTTGGTAATTATTACCCATGGTCAACATTTTTTTTCTGTAATTATCTGCTGCCATCATATCCACGGCGATGATATCTACCAATCCATCGTTATTGATGTCATTCACATCATTTCCCATGGCCGAGTGGGAGGTATGTTTGAAATATTTATCCGCTTGATCAATAAAACCTAGATGTTTTCCATTTTTGTGTTGATTGATATACAATAAATCATTACTTAAATAATCGTTTGTTACATAAATATCTTTCCAGCCATCTTGGTTAATGTCTGTTATGTTTACTCCTAAACCAAAACCTTCGATGAGGATGCCTTCTTCTTTGGAAACATCTGTAAAATGGGCATGTTTTGTTTTAGGATCAAAGTCATTTCGGTAAAGTCTGTCCGTTAATCTAGATGAACCATCTACTATTTTAGGGTGGTACATGTTAGGATAATGTATATCTGCCATTTCATCTACAATGACATAAAGGTCCAAATCTCCATCATTGTCATAATCAAAGAAATTGGCATTGGTAGAATGGGTCGTATCCGCTACTCCATATTCTTCTGCTAAATTTTTAAAGCTAGGTATTCCGTTTTTATTAATTCCTTGGTTGACATACAAGATATTGGCCCTTTCTTTACCTACTTTTTTGACGGTAGAGCATACATAGATATCTAAGAGATTGTCATTATTTATATCAACTAAGGTAACACCTGAGTTCCAATGTCCCTCCCCATTGGCATGAGATTCTTTGGTAACATCTTTGAATTTTAATTGTTTGTTTTCACCTACACCTTCATTCAGGTATAATTTATTTGCTACTTGATTACCTGTAAAATAGATATCTATTTTTTTATCATTGTTAAAATCACCCAAAGCAACTCCGCCACCATTATAGACATATTCGAAGGTTAATATATTCATCGTATCGTTTTCAGTGATTCGATTCGAAAATTGGATACCCGTTTCTTTTGCATCCAATTCAGTAAAAAGCGTACTCTCTTCTGATTGACAACTTGCAAAGACTAGAATAGTTAAAATCGTGAATATACTTGCTAGGGTAGATTTGATTTTCATAAATAGAATTAAATTTTTATTAAAAATAGCTAAAAAAAAGAACAGAGATGACATTTGCCATCTCTGTTCTTTTAAAAAAATTAGAAATTAATTCCTTTCTACTATTTGTAAGAAGGATCTTGTTCTAACGTTGCTTTTCCATCTTTCTCAGAACGGTCAATTGCCTCTTGAGGAATAGGGAAAAACTCATGCTTACCTTTTACGAAGTTAGCACCTTTTTTGTACACACGCTTAGTAGCTTCAACCGCATTGTATTTATTCAACACCTCTGCTGAAATTCCCCATCTTTGTAAGTCAAAGAAACGGTGACCTTCCATACCGAACTCTAAACGAGTTTCGAAACGAACTGCTTTACGAGCAACATCTTTGTCAGTCCAAGCACCAGTGTAGTTATTGATTACATAATTAGCAGCAGGAACTGGTTTTCCATTTCCGTCAAATACTAAAGTATATGCATCACGTGTACCACCTTGAATAGCTTTTTGAACAAATCCGTCTGGATTAGCAGCACGAGTTCTGATTTGATTAACCAAAGCACGAGCTTTTTCTAAGCTTCCGATTTCAACTTCACACTCAGCCAACCATAATAAAATCATGCTATAACGCAAGATTCTGTAGTTGTTTGAAGTTAAGTTACCCCAACCGTTGATTCCAGTGAATGCTTTCGATGGAATGTGTTTCTTAGGTGAGTATGGACCCGCATAAGTTTGAACACGGATGAAATCCACATTGTGAATTTTGTAGTCGATAAATAAAATACCTCTACGACCAACTGTATGATCTAAACGTGGATCTAATTCGCCAGTATAAGGAGTGTAAGCTGACTCCAACGTTTTTCCTTGATCATTTGTTACATCACTGTTATTGAATGTATCTAACATTGGTAAACCGTTTTCCGTTTTGAAAGCGTTAACCAAGTTTTGTGACGGTTGGTAAAAACCACAACATCCCCAAGGTGATGCGTAAGGGTGAGCAAGACCCACTCCTGCGTTAGCAGCATCAGCGTTAGCCGCAGAAGAAGCATACTGGATTTCAAAGATTGATTCAGCGTTGTTACGAGTGCTAGCATCGTGGTTATCTCTGTAAAGATCAACCAATTTGAATTTACCGCTGTTAACGATTTCTTCTAAAATAGTTTTAGCTTCACCCAACTTAGCAGCGTTCGCAGCACCCGTTGAAATATTCCAACCTTGGAACATTTTAGCTTTTGCTAATAACGCTTTAGCAGCCCATTTTGTTGGACGACCTACTTGCGCTTGCTTATCTGGTAATACAGAAGCAGCTGCTGTTAAATCAGCTTCAATTTTAGCCCAAGCTTGAGCGTTAATTGGAACTTTAGTTGACTCAAGGTTATTTAAATCATAAATTGTCTCATCGATGTAAGGAATGTTTTTGAACATTTTCTTAGCCTCGAAATGAAACAAAGCTCTCAAGAATTGAGCTTCAGCTTTGATTTGAGTTGCTCTCTCTGGTGCGATATCCTTTACATTTTTCAATGTATTGATTGCATCATTTGCACGTGCTACACCTTTAAACAAACCTCTGTATTTGTTCTTGATGTGTCCGTTAGTAGCTTGGAAATCCCACTTCTCTAAGAAAGACTCTTCCGGTTGGTCACCAGCATCCGTTCCTTTGTAAGCATCATCCGAAGTTAAACCACCGAATACCCAGTTTTGGATATCATTCTCCCAAGGAGCTTGGTCATCTAAACCTTGACCATCAAGCATGGCATAAGCACCTAAAAGTACGCCTTCAACACCCTTAGCCGTTTGTAGGGCAGATGGGCTATATTGAGCTTGCGGCTGACGAGTTAAGAATTCATCACTACATGCAGTAGCAATGCCTAAAACGAAACCAGCTGACAAGAACATTTTTAAAATATTATTGCGTTTCATATTATTATTTTTATTAAAAATTTAACAATGTTCAAACTTTTTAATTAACTGTATTCTAATGGATTACCAATTAAAATCCAAGGTTAAGACCTAATATAAAAGTTTTAGATACTGGCATGTAACCACCATCAAAACCAATTGTATTATCAGCTCCAGTTTGGATTTCAGGGTTAAGTCCTGAATACTTAGTAAACGTTGCTAAATTTTGTGCTTGTACATAAATTTGAGCATTGTCTAAACCAAATTTCTTACCAATAGTGCGAGGTAAATTATAAGTTAATTGAACATTCTTGATACGTAAGTAAGAACCATCTTCTATGAAATAGCTAGAAGGACGGCTAGATACTTGGTCATTCGCATCCATAATAGGTACAGTACCACTAGGGTTACTTGGTTGCCAAGCTTCATATAATGCACGCTTAGAACGGTTACCTTGGAATGTATTGAAATCAGAGAAGTAACGAGTATAGTTAAAGATCGAGTTACCTTGAGATCCGTTAGCAAATACAGTTAATTCAAATGCTTTGTAACCTAAGTTCAAGTTCAAACCATAAGTGAAATCCGGGTGTGGAGAACCGATGATTGTACGGTCAGCATCTGTGATTTTTCCATCACCGTTGATATCAGCATATTTAAACTTACCTGCTTTATTGTAATCTTCGTATGGAGCCCAAGCTTTTGCTTCAGCATCTGATTGGAAAATACCCAAAACTTTGTATCCGTAGAATGAAGATACTGGTAAGCCAGCTTGAGTTACAGTAACTGCAGGAACACGAGATCCATATCCGAAATAACGAGTATTTGGAGAAGCATCTAATTTATCTACATTGTTTTTGTAAGTAGATAGGTTACCTGAAATAGAGTAACGTAAATCGCCTACTGAATTTTTGTAGCTAATTCCAAAGTCAACCCCTTTGTTAGTCATTTGACCTACGTTGAAAGCTGGAGCTCTTGCGTCACCTGCTGAGAACGTGATAGGAGTAGTGAACAACATATCAGAAGTTACACGGTTCCAAACATCCAATTCTAAAGTTAAATGGTTGTCTAATAAAGCTGCATCTAAACCGAAGTTAGTTGAAGTAGTAGTTTCCCATTTAGCGTTTGGATTACCGAATGCGTTAGCATCATAACCGATTGCTGGAGTAGTTTGAGATCCGTCGATCGGATATCCTGCGTGGAAAATATCTGCACGGTAAGTAGTGTAAGCGTTGTAGTTACCAATTTTTTGGTTACCTGTCTTACCCCAACCGAAACGTAATTTCAAGTCATTAACAAAAGAAAGTTGATCTTTCATGAAGCTTTCTTCTGATAAACGCCATCCTAAAGAGAATGCAGGGAAAAGGGCATTACGAG
>Ga0114962_10002920_pt1 | contig 14001 bp, 11 predicted proteins | sample C_130820_MF_Meta_FD_87017 | JGI IMG/M metagenome (GOLD analysis project Ga0114962, IMG submission 87017) | Freshwater microbial communities from Lake Croche, Canada to study carbon cycling - C_130820_MF_MetaG | ecosystem: Environmental > Aquatic > Freshwater > Lake | place: Lake Croche, Canada... | reverse complement strand
CAAATTAGCACGAAACACCGCCAAAAAAACACGGGCGACCGCCGGAAACGAACGATCATCCGCCTATAAAACTTAAACAATCGTCAAAATAGCACGAACAACCGTCAAAGTATACCAACAGCCATTGTATTTCAGCTATTCTACTCCTTCAGAGTCTAGTTTGTAAAATAGATGTACAATTGATATTTGACAACTTTAAGTTCTTTCTTTATAAAAAATGAGGATTTACATCTTCTTGGTATAAAAGCAAAGCGAAAGTTTATGATTTTACTTCTTCAAACTTAGCTTTTTGCATTTTAACAAACATAACTGCAATAGCAGCACAAATAAGTAAAACACCTGCCAATTTAATTACGTTTGTTGGGTCGCTATTTAATAAAGTATGGTAATACAAAGGCAAAGTGAAAATCTGAATCATCATTGGAATTACGATAAACATATTAAAAATGCCCATATAAACTCCCGTACGATGAGGTGGAATACTATCGGCCAAAATGATATAAGGATTACCCATTATACTTGCCCAAGCCAATCCAATACCTATCATAGGAATAAATAAAATCATTTTATCGTGTATCATTGGAATACATATCATTCCAACTCCTGCAAGTGTTAAGCAAATGGCGTGAACAATTTTGGGACCAAATCTATTTGCAAAGCGAACCAAAATAAAAGCAGATAGAAAAGATATAAAGTTGTAGAATCCACCAATTTGACCAACAATTAATCCTGCTTCATGAAAATCTGGTGTTGAGCTTTCTGTAGTGTTGAAAAATGTTTTTGAAATAGAAAGTGCGATATATTGCCAATAACAAAACATTCCATACCATTGAAACAATTTCATAATTGCCAGTTGCTTCATTGTATTGGGCATTTCTTTAAATGCAATAACAATATCATTAAAAAGATGAGTAAACCCTTTAGGTGTTTCTTTCATTGCTTTGATTTCATCTTCACTTAATGGATGTTCCTTTGTAGTTTTCAACGTCCATAAAATAGAAATGATTGAAATAAATGCACCAATTACAAAGGCTGTGATGGTTATATAAGGGATATTGTTTTGATTCGATAAATCTCTACTCATTCCAAATGCAACAAGAATTGAGGGGGTAAGATAAGATAAAGTTTGACCTAGACCGGTGAAAGCACTTTGTGTTAAAAAACCAAGAGAATGCTGTTCAGGCAATAATTTATCACTAACAAATGCTCTATAAGGCTCCATGGTTATATTATTGGCTGCATCAAGAATCCATAAAATAGAAGCTGCCATCCAAAGGGTTGAACTAAAAGGCATTATAAACAAACTTAAACTACAAATTATTGCTCCTATCAAGAAATATGGTGTTCTTCTACCAAACCTTGAAGTGGTTTTATCACTCATCGCACCAATAATTGGCTGCACCAATAAACCCGTCATTGGACCAGCAAGCCACAAATAAGGCAATGAACCTTCATCAGCACCTAAATAACTATAAATAGGACTCATATTGCTTTGTTGTAGTCCAAAGCTGTATTGAATTCCGAAGAAACCGAAATTCATGTTTACAATTTGCCAAAAAGATAATTTAGGTTTAGGTATAGACATTCGTTGAAAGTTTTGTAGATGTCAAATCTAATTATTAGGTTTGGATTTTCAATTAATTTATGCAAAAGATTGTATCGTATCAGAAAAGTATTGAATTGCTAAGAAAAGCAATTACACCATTTGGGTTTGTGGCGAGTGTTGAAGATATCACCAATTATAGAAGAGTTTGGACAAGAGATGCGGTTATACATAGCATTGCAGCAATGCGAACAGGAGAAGCTGATCTTATAGAGTGTTGTAAAAATACAATTATTACAATTTTTGATCATCAACATCCAATGGGCTTTATGCCGTCTAATGTGCAACCAGATAACGGTAAAAGCAGTTATGGAGGCAATGTTGGAAGAGTGGATAATATCAGTTGGGCAGTAATTGGACTTTGTAAATTTACTTTAGAAACAGGTGATCATGAATTACTTGAGAAATACAAACAGAAGGTTAGTAGATGTTTTGAAGTAATGAATATTTGGGAATTTAACGGAAAGGGATTGATGTATGTACCTCAAAGTGGCGATTGGGCAGATGAATACATTCAACACGGATATGTTTTATATGATCAGTTGTTGCGTTTATGGGCTTTGGAAATGGCATCAAAACTATATTTTCATGCACCCTATCAAGCGAAAGCAGATGAAATCAGACATTTAATTCCAATCAATTACAGAAGAAACCCTGAAAGCTCATCGCTTTATTCACCCAACCTTAAGCACCAAATGATAGATGTTCCAAATGATTATTGGTTATTGGGGTTTAATCCGGCCCGTATCTATCCTCAATTTGATTTACAAGCAAATGCATTTGCTCTTTTACTAAATGTAGGGTCTGAAACAGAAAACAAAATTACCTTAGATTATATTAAGCAATGGGTAATTTCCCAAAAACAAATACTTCCATCATTTTATCCAAGTATTGAAAATAAAGATTGGGAGATGGAAGAATTGAAAAACAATTATGCTTACAATTTCAGGAATTTTCCGCATCAATTCCATAATGGAGGATTATGGCCTGTTTGGAATGGATGGATGGCTGCAGCTTTGACGCAGCATGGAGAAATAGAAACAGCAGCACTTCTAACACAATACATTCATGAAGCAAATGCAAAAAATAATGATGCATTTAATGAATGTTTACATGGACAAACTTTAGAACCAGTAGGTGTTAACTATTGTGTTTGGAGTGCTGCTGGTGCAATATTAGCAGAATTGGGTGTTACTTGTTAATGACTTTGATTCCTTCGGTTTTTCTCATTTCTAATTAATGTAAGTTCTCTGTTTGTTTGTCCAGCTACTGAAGAATTTTCTTGAGCTCGACGCATTAGATATGGAATTACATCTTTAATTGGACCAAAAGGCAAATATTTACTTACGTTACATCCTATTTTTGCAAGATTAAAAGTGATATTATCGCTCATTCCATACAGTTGAGAAAAATGGATATGAGGGTGATTTAATGGAATAGAATCCGACAACAATTGTTTTGTTGCCATTAGATTGCTTTCTTCATTGTGAGTGGCGATGATAACTGCAATTGAAGAAAGGTTTTTAATACATAAAACTACAGCTTCATTATAATCTTTATCAGTGGCAGCTTTATTGGGTTGTATTGGAGATTGAATTTGATGATCTTCTGCCCAGCTGCGTTCTTTTTCCATATAAGCACCTCTAACCAATTTTACACCCAAAATGTAGCCTTCGTTTTTTGCAGATTCAAAAGATTCATCTAAGAATTTAAGCTTATCGTGTCTATACAATTGAATGGTATTGAAGACAATTGGCTCATTTTGATTAAATTCTTTCATCATGAGCGTGGTTAAAGCATCAACGGGTTCTTGAATCCATGATTCTTCGGCATCTACTAAAACACCAACTCTTTTTTGAGCAGCGTTTTTACAAATAGCATTAACCCTTTCACAAACTTTTTGCCAAGATGCCAATTCATCAGGATTAAGATTTGCAATAACTTTATTATATCTTGACAATAAACTTTCATTGCCAATCATTAATCCGTTGATCTTTTTAAGTAATTCAAAAGACGCAATACCAGTAACTTTAATACTTATAAAAGGGATATTATTTTGAGTTGCAGCAAAGTCAATAACTTTTATAAATTCATCTTTTGATGCATCAAAAGCCAGTTCACCATCTTCTCCACCCTCGGCACCATAGTCGAGAATTACTTGTACATTATAAGTTGAAAGATTTTGAACAAGAGGAATGGTTTCAGTTAATGTTTCGCCACCAACAAATTGTTTAAAAATAGTGGCACGAATCAATCCTTTTATGGGTAAACCCACTTTAATAGCCCAAGGAGTAATTTGTGTTCCAAATTTTACCAACCAAGGGATATTCATGCAAGAAAAAAGGAAATTAGATTGTGCTAAATCTGCATCAGATTTATTGGCAAAGGCGATCTGCGTATTGTCGAAAGAAAGCATAGTAATTTATATTGCTTGATGGTTAAATGGTTGCAACACCATTTCAGAAACCACACCAGAGGCGGGTTGTTGACAAAGAAACCAAATTGCTCTTGCAGCTTCTTCTGCTTGAATCATTTTTTCTCTTTGTACACGCAAATTTATGGTATCCCAGAATGGGGAATCCACTCCACCTAAAAAAATATTTGTAATTCTTATTTCAGTTCGTTTCAATTCTTCTCTAATACTTTGCATCATACCAACCAATCCGTATTTTGAAGCACAATAGGCTGCGGCGCCAGCCATTGGTATTTTACCTAAAATACCTGGAATATTAATGATTAATCCCTTTCCAGATGTTTTCATTGCAGGCAAAAACTTTTGCACCAAAAGAAAGCTTCCAACCAAATTTGTAGATAAAGACAATTGGAACTCTTCTACACTCAATTGTTCGAGAGGTTTTATAATACCAATTCCTGCTGCATTCAATAAAATATCTATTTGAGGCACTTGTGCATGAATAGCATTTGCCATTTCATTGATGCTATTTTCATCAGTTAGATCAATATTAAAGCAACGTTCAGCAGGGATAGATAATTCTTCTGCTAATTCTGCCAATTTATCTGCATTTCGTCCAGCCAAAAACACCCTTGCACCACTTTGAGCGAGTAATTTTGCGGTATTTCTTCCTACGCCACCAGTAGCACCGGCTATTAAAATATTTTTATTGGTCAATTTTTCCATGAAGATTTTTTTTAATAAACATTGTTAAGATTGATTTGTTCTATAAATGATGAAAGAAATTCTGTTGATTTTACAAAATATCATTTATGCGTAAACCGTGGAATAGAATTAATTTACCTGTTTATAGTATAAGTTCAAACCACGGAGAAAAACACAATATGCATATTTGCACTTATGTTTCAGCAGTGAGCATGGAACCCAAGCGATATATGGTTGCAGTTTACCATGGCACAAAAACATTAGAACTTATAAATGAAAATCCAAAGTTTTTATTGCAATTGTTGTGGGAAGAACAATACCCATTGGTAAGATTGCTTGGTCAACAAACTGGGCATAAAGTAGATAAAATATCTAGGTTACAAAAAAGAGGATTGATTGATGTTTATAATGGATATTTTTATTTACGGGAGGCATTAGCTATTATTGAATTAGAAGCAATAAATAGAATTTCAGGAGGTGATCATGATGTATTTATATGTGATGTAGTTGGTTTTCGAAATTTAAAAGAGGGAGAACCACTAACAACAGGTTTTTTGAGACATAAAAAAATCATCAGAGCATAAGAAAGGCAGTAACTTTGCGTTGCTTTAATGTATTTATGAAAATCACACATACAGAAATCTTCAAACTGACCATTCCGATGGAACCCTTTGTGATAGCAACGGAGGTTTGTAGTGCTACACAAAATATTTTTATACGCATTCATACGGATGAAGGCATTATTGGTATGGGAGAATGTTCTGCGTTTCCTATGTTGGTAGGAGAAACACAGAATACATGTTTTGAAATTGCCAAAGATTTTGCCCGTATCACAAAAGGACTAAATCCACTAGATATAAGTGGGATTTTAAAGTTATTGGATCAATATATAGCCTTTAATTCAACTATAAAGAGTGCTTGGGATATTGCATTGAATGATCTATCTGCTAAAGTGTCTGGTTTACCTTTATATGCTTTTCTTGGAGGTATCAAAAAAGATATACATACAGACCTTACTATTGGCATTGATACACCAGAAAAGATGGCGGAGAAAGCAAGACAATTTGTTGCCAATGGGGTAACTATCATTAAAATAAAGTTGGGGAAAAACGGAGAGGAAGATGTTAGGAGAATAAAGTTAATTAGGGAGGCAGTAGGTTATTCTATTCAATTGAGGGTAGATGCCAACCAAGGTTGGGATATGGAAACAGCGATAAGAACATTAAATGCAATAGCCCCCTACTCTATTGAGTTTTGTGAGCAACCCATTCACCATCATTTTGATCATCAATTGCCAGAAGTACGCAAGCAATCAGCTGTAAAAATAATGGCAGATGAAAGTGTGTTTAATCATTATGATGCGATACGATTGATAGAGGCAGATGCGATAGATTACATCAATATAAAGTTGGCAAAATCAGGCGGCATTTTAGAGGCACAAAAAATTGCAGATGCGGCAGGTGAAAGAGGAATTCCTTGTATGTTAGGTGGGATGACAGAAAGCAGGTTAGGATTAACTGCAAAAGTACATTTTGCTATGACACATCCCAATATACAGTTTTATGATCTTGATACTTGTTTACTAGGACAATATGATGACCCTGTAATTGGGGGAGCTGTTTACAACAATTATCATCTAGAAGTTTCAGATGGGGCGGGAATTGATGCCGACATTGACGAAACATTTCTTGAAAAATGTGAAAAAATAGTAGTTTAAAAAATTTATTATGAATATGGAAAGTAAATGTGCATCGGAAAGTTTAATAATTATGACAGAATTGGTATTGCCCAATGATACCAATCTATTTGGCAACTTGATGGGAGGAAGATTGATGTATTGGATGGATATTGCGGCAGCTCTATCTGCGGGTAAACATTGTAATTCTTTGGTAGTAACTGCTTCTGTAGACAATATATCTTTTGAATCACCAATTAAATTGGGGAATGTTGTGCATATTGAAGCAAAGGTTACAAGAGCGTTTAATACTTCTATGGAAGTTCACATTAATGTGTGGGGAGAAGACCATACCTTACAATATAAGTATAAGAGCAACGAGGCATATTATACATTTGTTTCATTAGATCCAAACCGTAAACCACGAAAAGTACCTACAATTATTGCAGAAACAACAGATGAAATCAGTTTATTTGAAGGAGCTTTAAGGAGAAGACAATTGAGATTGATATTAGGAGGCAAAATGAAGCCAGATGATGCACTAGAACTTAAAGCATTGTTTGGCAAATAATTATATATTCAACAGACTTATTATTTCAATAAGTCTGTTGAAATGTTATTAGGATTATACGGTTATGAATATGATGTGAAATCTATATATTCGATGCATTCATATCAGGATTGCTAATTTTCATCATATAGGAAGCACTTTGCTCGATGGCATCCATTACTTTTTCCATAATTGCATCAACAGTTTCATTGATATCAAAATGAATAGGTTCTTTAAAGCAAACAGAAAGCATGCATCCCTTTTCTTTAAGTCTTAACCCTTTTTTACCAAAGGCATTCCAAAATCCATTAATTACAATCGGCACAACAATAGGATTGTTTTTCTTAATAATATAAGCTGTTCCTTTTCTACCTGGTGCAAAAGGTTTAGTTGTGCCTTGAGGAAAAGTAATTACCCAACTTTTGGATAATGTTTCATCAATTTTTTGTGTATCAGTTGTATCAATCTCTCTTTTAATGTCTTTTCCACCTTCACGCCATGTGCGCTTAATAGTAATTGCTCCAGCCTTAGCAAGAATTTTACTAATAAAACTGCTATTCATTGTTTCTTCAGCAGCTATATAATGAACATTTGTAAAAGGGTTTAGTAAATAATAAGGGAGACCTAGCTTATTCATTTTTCTCCATTTATGTGCACAAAAAATATGAATAAATGTAATTACGTCTGCGAAATATGTTTGGTGATTAGAGACAAAAAGAACGTTTGTTTTAGGCAACTTCCTTAAATGCTCCATTCCGCTAATTTGAATTTTATTAAACACAGTTAGTCCTGAATAAGTAATAAATCCAACTACAGCGTAAAGTATTTTTTTAAGAGGTTGAAATCCTCGCAATCTTTTAACCCAGTTTAGCATGCATCGTTATTGAATAAAAATAGTTGCAATATAGAACAATCTATGTTAATAATCATTATTCAAACATCAAGGTTCTAAATCCAAACATTAGAAATATACAAAAATTAGAGATATTACACCATATAATTTACAACTAAGTTACTAAAACCAATTAAAAATCATCTAACAACTAACTACTAATGACTAATCCCTAATTTTGCACCATATGAAAGCAGTAATTTTTGACATGGATGGACTAATTATAGATTCAGAGCCACTTTGGTATGAGGCTGCAGTAGAATGTTTTAGTCCCCTTGGGATTAAACTTACCCCTAGTTTATATGCAGATTCGGTAGGCTTAAGGACTAAAGAATTTGTAGCCTATTGGTTTGAGCAATATCAAATTGATTTAACGAAATCAGAAGAAACTATAATTGCAATTAATGAAGTTGTTGTTGATAAAATCCAAAGAAAAGGAGAAGAATTACCGGGAGTACATCAAGTGTTAGAGATGTTAAAAAAGAAAGCATTTGCAATTGGATTGGCTTCATCATCACCTTCTAGATTGATTGAAATTGTTTTAAAAAAATTAAATATCGCAAGCTATTTTGATGCGTTCAGTTCTGCGGAGTTTCTTCCATTAGGAAAACCTCATCCACAAGTATATCTTGATTGTGCAAGTTTGTTGAATATAGAACCTGTGAATTGTTTTTGTTTTGAAGATTCATTTTATGGGCTGATTGCCGCAAAATCGGCCAGAATGAAATGTGTAGTTGTACCTCATCTTGATGTGATTCACCAACCTAGATGGAATGCTGCAGATATAATATTAAAGTCGTTAATCGAATTTGATGAAAAACAATTAACATACATAATAAACGGAGCCTATTAAAAGGTTTGAATAAAAAAAATCTCCTGTGGTTAGCAGGAGATTTTTTTATAGTTACAATGTAGTTGGGAATTTTATTCGCCACCTTCCATTTTCTTTTTGAGTTCAGCAAGAATACTAAGATCACCAAGGGTAGTTTTTTCAACTTTACCTTGTACTTCCTTAACTGCTTTTTTGGTTTTAGCAGCTTCAGCTTTTTTCTCTTTGAATTCCGCATCTTTTTCTTCTTGTTTCGCCAATTCCCAAATACGTGAGTGGCTTAAAACAATTCGCTTTTCATTGCGATCAAACTCTATAACAATAAAATGCTCAGTTTCTTCAGCATTTACGGTTTTACCATCTTCTCTTAACAAATGTCTTGCAGGAGCAAATCCTTCCAAGCCATAAGGCAATTGAACAGTAGCACCTTTTTCATCTTTACGACTTACAGTACCTTCATGAACAGTTCCAACTGCAAAAGTTTCTTGTAACATGTTCCAAGGATCTTCTTCAAGTTGTTTGTGTCCAAGCTGCAATTTCCTATTTTCTTTGTCGATATTCAAAATAGCAACATCAATATGGCCACCTACTTTAGTGTATTCTGATGGGTGATTGAAACGCTTCAACCAGCTTAAGTCGCTGATGTGAATCATTCCACCAATACCAGGTTCTAACTCAATAAATACGCCATAAGGAGTAATATTTTTAACTAATCCTTTATGACGACTTTCAACTGGGAATTTGGCTTCAATTTCATTCCAAGGATCAGTAGTCATTTGTTTGATAGACAAACTCATTTTACGAGTTTCCTTATCAAGTGTAACCACTTTTGCTTCATGGTCATCACCTAATTTGAAGAATTCTTTAGCATTTACTGGAGTATTTGCCCAAGTAATTTCACTAACATGCACCAATCCTTCTACACCAGGTAGAATTTCAAGGAATGCACCATAGTCTTCAATATTTACAACTTTACCTGCAACGATAGCACCTTCAACAATTGTATCAGGTAAAGTATCCCAAGGATGAGGGGTAAGCTGCTTTAATCCTAAGCTGATTCTTCTCTTTTCGTCGTCGAAGTCTAATACTACAACGTTCAACTTTTGGTCTAATTTCAACACCTCTGAAGGGTGAGTAATACGACCCCAACTGATATCAGTAATATACAACAAACCATCTACGCCGCCCAAATCAAGGAATGCACCGAAGTCTGTAATATTTTTAATTGTACCTTCCAATACTTGACCTTTTTCTAATTTATTCATGATCTCAACACGTTGTGCTTCGATGTCACTTTCAATTAGTGCTTTGTGTGAAACTACAGCATTCTTAATGGTTTCGTTGATCTTAACCACTTTAAATTCCATTGTTTTACCTACAAACTGGTCGTAATCTGTAACTGGTTTCACATCAATTTGTGAACCTGGTAAGAAAGTTTCCATTCCTAAAATGTCAACAATCAAACCACCTTTAGTTTTGCTGGTAACATAACCTGCAACAACTTCGCCAGTTTTGTGCATTTCAACAATTCTCTCCCAAGCACGAGTAATACGAGCTTGTTTGCGACTGAGGTGAAGATTTCCTTCTCTGTCTTCTTTTTCTACAACCATTACTTCAACAACATCTCCAACTTTCAGGTTATTTAAATCCCTGAATTCGTTAAGAGAAATCAATCCATCGCTCTTAAATCCAATGTTAATTACAGCATCGGTTTTGGTTAAAGCAACCAAAATACCATCGATCATTTCTCCGTCTGTAATTGTTTTGAATGTGTTTTCATACACATAATCGTACTTTTCTTTTTCCTCTTTAGTGTACGATGTAACATTTCTTTTGTCAACGCTCCAATCGAAATCATCATGGGCGGTAACAACTGGTTGAAATATTGGCTTAGCAGCAACTGGTACTGGTGCTGGTGCTTCAATTTCAACGGCTTTAACTTCTTCTGCAACAACTTCGCTAGAAACAACTGTTTCAACAGTTTCTGGAGTTGCATTTTCTACCGGGCTTTCTAAATTTGCCTCGATTTGTTCTGGCTGGTCAGGGCTGGTTGAGTGTGATTTGTTTTCTTCCACTTATTAAGTCCTCCTTTTGTTAGATTAACAGGTTTTTTTTGCCTGTTTGGGGACTGCAAAGTTAAATTGTTTTTTTGTATTATGATATTTTTTTAAATTATGAAATAATAATTTTACTGAATTGATAATCAGTTATTTATAAATGATAAACAATTAATTGAAACCTTACATTACAATTATTTTCAAATAACTATCATAAATCATAAATCAATTTATTTAAAAGTAGCTTTATTAAAATTCCAATAATACATCTTTTTAAAACTAAGATTTATGGTTTTATAATTGAATTCTAATGCTTACGAGAGAGAAACCAGGATGGAATTAAATTTTAGTTTAAATGAAATGTGCACTAAAAAAGACATTAATCAATAAGACTATTAAATTATTAACACATTATAAGTTGTAAAAAAATGAAAATGTTCTGATTTATTTGACACATTATAGAAATGTGTAAAAATTATTGAATAAAAACCATCAAAACCAGCTAAAAATCAATAAAATAAAATAAATAGATTTTTTATGCCTTGAATTTTGAGATTTGTGTTATCAGGTTGTACTTTGCAGCCGAATTTACTTATTTATGATTACTTCTCTGTTAATTGAACTTTACAACAACGAATTTGACAAACTTAATGATGAGTTAATGGCTTATGAATCAGATGAGTTGATTTGGAAAACCATTGGCGATAATAAAACTACTGCTGGAAACAATTGCCTAATAATTTCAGGAACTTTACAGCAATATATAGGTTCTATGATTGGAGAATATGAGTACATGCGCAACAAAGAAGCTGAACTCAAAGCAAAAAACATGTCTAAAGAAAGGCTTGCGGAAGAAATATCAAATACCAGGAAAGTAGTAATTGCAACCTTAGAAGAGGTTTCTAAAATGGATTTGATGAAAGTTTTTCCAACTACAGAATTTAAAGAACCGGTTACTACTGAATTCTATCTTCTTCATTTGTTAAAAACATTAGGTTTTTATAATGGACAAATAGCATTCCACAGACAACTAATTGCTGGATAAATTTCTGCCTAAAACTATTTTGTTTTTTAATTATATACTTTTGAAAAGTATTTACAATCATTTATATAATTGTTTATTGTATATATTAGGTTAGTAAAAGGATTTATTTATTGAATAAAACCTTTTTTTTAATCTGTCTCCTCTTCTCTAAGTTGAACGGCTATTAAATCTGCAAGATCAACAGTTATAGGAATTGCACCAAGTTGTACGATAGCTTTCTTTCCTCGAATTTCCTTAACTGTTCCAACTTGATTGTTTTGTTTCATCAATGCAAGTTCTCCAACAGCAACGGCTGTGCCAGTTTCAATGTAGCGAGCGTTGAATTTTCTTTTAACTTTTTCGGTAACCTGCTTTTCTTTTTGTTTAAACAATATGCCTTGTAATAATTTCATTAACTCACGTTTGTCTTCTTGAGATTCAGACTTACGCCAATCCATTACAATTTGTTTGAGCTTTCGCTCCATATCTTTTAAATACAAAATTCGATCTTCGGAGATTTTATTTTGCTGTTGCAAAATTTCAACTTGCATCCTATGTTTTTCCTTATTAAGTTCAGTTTCCATTTGCTTTTTCAACCTTTCGTTGGTTTTGAGCAACTTTTGCAAGTCAGATTCCTTTTCTTCAATCTTTCTTAAATCTTGTTCAGTTCGGTTAAGGAGTTTGTCTAAGCTAAAATGATCATCATCAACCAATTTTCTTGCTCTTTCAATGATTCTTTTTTCCAAACCAATTCTTTCAGCGATCGAAAAAGTATAAGAACTTCCGGGTTTTCCCACAGTAAGTTGGTATAAAGGCAATAGATTTTGTTCATCAAAAGCCATTGCACCATTTATTATTCCAGAGGTTTTACCAGCCATCACTTTTAGATTTAAGTAATGCGTAGTTACAATACCATAAGCATGTTTTCGCAACAATTCTTCTAAAATTACTTCCGCAAAAGCTCCACCTAAATTTGGATCTGAACCACTTCCCAACTCATCAATAAAAAACAAAGTTCGTCCGCTAGCGTTTTCCATGAAATATTTCATGTTTTTGAGGTGCGAGCTGTAAGTAGATAATTCAAATTCCAGACTTTGAGTATCGCCTATATGAATCATTATTTGTTTAAAAATACCAAATTCAGATCCTGGATCAACAGGAACCAATAATCCAGATTGAACCATCAATTGCAATAATCCTACAGTTTTAAGGGTAACGGTTTTACCACCAGCATTTGGACCAGATATCACCAACATCCTTTGCTTTTCGTTCAGCGTAACATTAACCGGCATGGTAACTTTTCCTTGTCTGCGGTTATACAAATAGAGCAATGGATGAAAAGCTTTAATCAAATGAACTCCAGAACGGTCTGATAAATTAGGCAATGTTGCATTGGTATCAGCCGCCAATTTTGCTTTTGCCCTAATAAAATCATATGTACCCAAAATGGAATGCCACTGAACCAATAAAGGTGCATAAACGGAGAGCCGTTGTGTTAGGTCTCGTAAAATTCGAATTATTTCCTTTTGTTCCTCACTCTCCAAAGAAAAAATATCATTATTTAATTCGATTGTTTCTTCAGGCTCGATAAATGTAGTTCGTCGGGTGTCGCTTTCACCATGCAAAATGCCTTTAACTTGACGTTTGTATTCAGCTTGAACAGCAACTACCCTTCTTCCATTAAGAAAAGATTCGTCAATATCCGCCATAAATCCGGCTTTATTGAGCTTCTGGATAATGCGATCGAACATCCTCCTTAGTTCGGTTCTTTTACGAAACAAACTCATACGTATTTTTTGCAAATCATCGGATGCATTGTCTTTAACCTGCCCAGATTCATCAAAAATATGATCTATTGAAACCAATATAGCCTTCTCATAATAAGATTCTGCAATTACTTTATGCAATGCCGAAAAATTTGTAACCCTTTCTGCATCAAACCATCTGAATATTTTTTGAAGCCCTTCACACAATTTTCGGATTTGCATGAAATCATCTTCCCGAAGCACTGCACCTGGAATGCCTAATAATTTTAATTCCCTGCTAATATTTAGGATGGAATCATTAGGAAAATGCATTGCAGTTCTAATCAACAACAAATATTCATAAGATTGACGGAGTTCAAGCTCTATATATTCTCTTCTTGTATGCAAACGCAATTCAGCTGCCAATTGCTTTCCTAATTCAGTTGCACAATATTCCACCACAATTTGGCGGATCTTCTCAAATTCTAATTGAACAGAGGCCGATTCT
>Ga0114962_10002918_pt1 | contig 14004 bp, 13 predicted proteins | sample C_130820_MF_Meta_FD_87017 | JGI IMG/M metagenome (GOLD analysis project Ga0114962, IMG submission 87017) | Freshwater microbial communities from Lake Croche, Canada to study carbon cycling - C_130820_MF_MetaG | ecosystem: Environmental > Aquatic > Freshwater > Lake | place: Lake Croche, Canada... | reverse complement strand
TATTTATTTTCTTTGCAATATTTTGATTATCCCATGACATATAAATTAAATAATATTTATGAAAGAACGATTGTTGTAAAAAATACGACAAGATGTCCTCATATTATTCATCAAATTGTTCCAGATATGAGTTGTGTTCCATCCGGATTATATCATACTATTAAACATAATATTAAATTAAATCCTGAATTTGAATATAGAATTTATGATTATAAATCAATCGAACAAATATTAAAAATGGAATTTAATGAAATTGTATCCGTCGCATATAATTCATCCGATTCTTATAAATTAAAATCTGATTATATTAAATTAGCATTTATTTTAAAATACGGTGGTATTTTTATAGATATAAAAAATATTTGTGTATTCAAATGTATTGATCTTGTACGTATTAATAATGTATTTTATGTTCATAATTTAATAAATAATTCAATAGATTTATCCTTATTGGCATCACATGCAGATAACCCTGGTATTAAAAATGCATTTAATGAAGCGACTGCAAGATTATCTAAAAAATATTATGGTGAAGATTATGATGAAATTACAGGTGGTAAATTATTAGGTATTCATTTATTTTATTTAGGATATTTAACAGAATATTCTTTACTCACTATAGATAACGATAATATTGTAAAACTTAGAAAAAATAATAAAGAAATATTAAAAATATATCCGTCTTTTTTTAAAGAAAATATTTCAAATGGTTTATCACCTGATCCAACAATTGAATGGAGAGAAGATATTTTATATAATTAAAAATTGATTAATAATATTATAAAAATATAATATTATTAATACAAAATGTCAAATAAAAGAATTTTGATTGATATTAAAAGCGTTACCGATAATAAATCATTAGATCATTGGGATGGAGTGTCATCTATTTACTATACTGGTGACGAATCTAATATCAATAAAGGACATTTTATGATAATGGGTGTTGAAAATTCACCTTATTTTGGTGGATTCTATTTTTTTGATCATACTTTTCCTGATAATTATCCATTCTCACCACCACAATGGAAATTCTTATCGAATGATGGTAGAACACGTTTCAATCCTAATTTATATCAACCGAATTCTAATCCTACATACGATGGTAAAGTATGTCTATCTATTTTAAACACATGGGGTGAATCTACATGGTCACAAATTCAGAGATTATCTTCTGTTGTTGAAACAATTCGTGCACATTTATTTCACGATAAACCATTAATTAATGAACCAGGATATTCTGATAAGGATCCAATGAATGAAATTTATTCTAGAATGCTTTATTATCAAAATTTAAATTTTAATGTTTATAGTAATATTGTTCAGACATCTAAATATGCAGAACCATTTAAACAATTAATGAAAGAAAATTTTTTAAAAAATAAAGATTATTTTCAAAAATATATAGATGATAACAAATATTTTCATAATAAATCTGAAAATATAAGATATGATTCTCAAACAATTACTTATAATTTTGAACAATTAGAAAAAAAATTTAAAGAAATTATCACAATCTGTGAAGCATAAATATTATTTTAATTATTTTATAATATATATTTATGAGTGAAGGAATAGACGGAGGATCTGTATTTAATACATCATCTGAAGAACAATTAGGAGGTGCCGGTTCATTTGAATTTCTTATAACAACTGCAATTACATTGGGATGTACTATTTGTGTATTATCTATCATTTTAATTTTGGTAATATCGAATGGAAATTATTGTAGAAATAGAGGCGGTAAAAAAAGATAATATTATTATAAATAAATAATTTATTATAATATTATAATATAGTATGCCTATTCATTATCTTGTAATTGGAGGATGTGTTTGTTTTGTTATTTTAATTGCTATTAACGGTGCATTAATAGGTGTTATTACTGATGGTTATGGTTGTAATGAATATTAATAATAAATATTATTTTATTATTAATTTTTATCAATTCTCATTGTAAATAAAAATATTATTATAAATACTGCAACACCACCAAATACAATATACGTAAAATTCCATAAATTTACTGTTATTTCCATATCTCCAAAATTTATTAAATCATTTAAAAATGTATATTTTGAAAATATAGAATCATTTTGTTTAATAACTAAATTTACATTATCACTTAAACATCTAAATTGTAATGTATCTGGATATGGATCGATTGTTAAACATGGATAGATTGTTTTTTCATTTATTTGTGATAATCCATATTTACTTAATGATAAACCCTGATTATCTAATGCTTTTTCTATTTTTAATACATCTTTATCTAATATTCCATTATTATACGCAAAAGTTGTGTATAAATATATTAATTGTGCTATAAATTTTGGCGTATATGATTTATCAAAATATAAAAAACTGTTATCTGCATCGGCATATATATAATTTTTTAAATTAATATTTTTATTACTTACTCTATAAAACTGGAAATCTACTAATAATTTTGATCCTTGGGTTACTGAATCAATAATTGTAATCTGCCAATATCCATTATCTAATTTTTGTGCTGATATTACTTTATTTGAAGCCATATATTAATTAATTAGAAATTAATTTTACTTTTTTGCTTATCATCAAATAATAAAAAAATTAATGATACTCCAATAATAATCAACATTCCATTCAAAAATGTTAATCCATACATGTAATATACATTATACTCTTTAATATCCATATTATTACTATTACAACTTAATGTTGATCCTCCTATATTTATTGAATTCGTTATTGGAGATGCATTTATAGAATCAGATGTTGATCCTGATGAACCTAAATGTGGTAAATTACCAGATGATAATCCAGGGGTTCCAAATGATAATCCAGGTGTTCCAGATATTATAGGAGGTATTGTTATATTATTTACTTGATTACATGTATATTTTAAATATGATTGATATATTGGATTTGATTGTAATAAATTTATTTGTTTAGTTCTTGTATCTAAATTTTGTTCATATGCAAAATTTATACATAATGTTTTTTGTATTTCAGATAATGTTTCTGATTGTATCTCGTTTTTAATTTGATTATATGTTTTATCATTAATTTTAGCAACGGAAGAACCTAAATATATATCACTTAATACAGTATTTGTTACAGATAGATTATTTATACTATAATATAAATATTTAATATTTAAATTTAAGTCATCACCATCTAAATAAATATATTTATTATCAGATGATATATAAAATAGTCCATTATTTGTATTATCAGATACTAAATTTGTTGAATTAAATATTCTAAATCCACTTGCAATAACAGAATTAGATAAAGAAATATCATATAAACCTGTTACTGAATTATATTTTATTAAATCATATTTAGATGTTGCAAAAAATTCTTTGGTTTTACTCATAAAGTAATATTATAATTATTTTATAAATTTATTCTGTTTTATTTAAATATACCTGTTCTATAGTGTTTTTCATAATAAAACGTAACACTTTTACATTTTTTGTTTGTCCTAGTCTTACCGCTCGTCCAATCGCTTGTTTCTCTACATCTTTTCTATGTTTATAATCATTTATTAAATGTGTATCTAATAATATTACACACGACGCTTCTATTAAATTTGTTCCTGAATTTGCCCTGTCCGCTGATAATAATATTACTTTTTCACTACCGGATTTAAATTTCTTTAATTGTTTACTTACCACATATGCATTACCTTTTAAATTTACATATTCTATTTTATTATCTATTAAAATATCATTGATTAAATCTAATGTCTGTTTTTCTGTTGCAAAAATAATAACTTTACCATCATACTCTTTAATATATTTCATCATAGCATCTATTTTAGTTCCTCCATTTACTATATTTATATTCTCCTCTTCTTTCGTTTCTAATTTCTTTTTCATATCGTCACCTGTTATTAAATTTAAATTTTTATCCACAATTGCATTTACTTCTGATCGTGTTAATGGATTTCTACACATTGGACATTTTATATTCTGAGTATTCTTAAACATTTCATTGACACAATTTCCACAATACATATGATTACATGTTGTTATCATAACAGAATCTAAATTACCAAAACAAATCATACATGGTTCATTTAAGTTTTCTTCTATCATTGTATCAAAGTTTGCAATCATTTTTTCTTTTGATTCAATTAATTTTAATTCTTTTTCTAATGTAATCATTTGTTTTTCATTACTCTCTAATTTTTTGGTAATTCTATCTATTGTATCCTGTATTATATTTAGATCTTTAGTATATAATACTTCGGTACTATATTCTTCTATAATTATACAATAATTAATTCTAATATGTTCAGGTACTGTATTTCTATCTGTGTAAAACCATTCCATTAATTCTTTAATGTATCCATTCGTTTTTTTCTGTAATTCTATTTTTTCAGTATGTTCTTTCTTTTTATTATTGTGTTGTGTTAACATTCTGTTTTTTAAATCACTAACGGTAGAAAATCCATTAATAGATGTATCATGATTTGATATTTTATAATTTGTACATAATGCAATCATTCGTTTATTATCACCTGTTGCATTATTATATAATAATTTTTCGATATTTGACATTTCTAATTCTATTATATTTTCTTGATAGTCTGGAATATGAATTTCATCATTTACTTTAACTATTTCATTATATCTATAATAATTATTCATAAAATTCCATATATCTTTTACATTTGTACTAACAGTATATCGGTTACTCATATATATAGAATCATTTACCCAACAATTTCCATTTGATAAAAATGATAATATCTTTATACATTCTAAATTCATTGATGGAGTTGCAGATATTCCCCATTTATATAATCCTATTATTTTATTCATCATTATATTGTTTCTTTTAGAATTTGCATCTAAGGGAAATATTTCATGTACTTCATCTATAATTACTCGCTTCCATAATATATCACATAAATCATATTGTTCAGGATGCAATAATCTTTTTTCGTTTTGTAAAAATGTAATTGGAATTATAATTATATCATAATTATTAATATTCTCTAATTTTAATTTATAATAATCTCGAACAGAATTAATTACATAATTTTTAATACCTGGTAAATATTTCTTCATTTCACTGTCCCATTGTTGTAATAATCTTACTGGAACTACCAATAAATTACATCTTGTTTTTAATTTATAATTATTATGTAATAATTTATATTGATTATCAATTACATTTAATATATTATCTTTAATTAATATATCATCAAATTCTGTTTCTATTATTTTTTTCTTATACTCTAATATCATTTTTCCTCTTTCTGTTATTATTGTATTTATATTTGTATTATCATCTGATATATGTACTGTTAATGTCAATGTCTTTCCTAATCCAGTATTATCACATAATAATCCTCCCTGAATTTGACAAAAATATTTAATTACTTTAAATGCATCTGGATTAACAATTGATTTACCATGCATATATAAAATATTTTTATTTAGAATATAATACCAGTCTACTTTTGTTTTATTATCAAATCCATGAATTTTTAGAAAACAATCTTCGGTATTTATTATTTTTTCTATGTTTTTACACCAATTTATGTTTTCTAATTGATAATTAAATGGTTTTATCTTATACTCTTTTGTTAAATTATATTGATCATATTTTTCATTTGTAATATTTTTAATATTTAATTCAAAACTATTTCTGTTCGATACTAATACAAATAGTATCGTGTCTTTTACATATATGTTATTTATATCAACTGAACTACTTGTTAATTCATTATATAAATCATCCATTGAATTTTTATTTAAATATAATTGTACTTGAATAATATATCTGTTCTGAATATATTGATACTTTTTTATCGTAACATATTTTGTTAAATATTTATTATCTTTACTAATAAATTGTAATCGTGGTGATGAAAATAATGTATATGATACATTTCCTGTTGATAGTTTTACTGTAATTCCTCCCGTATTATCAAATTTTTTTAATATCATAGTTCCTTCATTTATCGTAAATTTATATCCTACATTCTCTTGTATATTTAAATCTTGATTTAATGTTATTGGTAATTCAAAATAACCAATGTAAACCATGTCATTATGTGATATATTGGTATTTGATTCATTACTGTTTTGATCAGAACTATTAGGTTTTGTTTCTAAAAACATTTTCTTATATTAAATTTATGTATAAATTGCTCTTTATATTTCTTACAATAATATTTCTTGACTTAATTTATCTCAATTTTTCAAAAAATGTATATGAATCTGCAATGAATATTAATTATTCAAATATTAAATTAATTCCGGCAATTATATCATGGGGTTGTCTAATTTTTTCTTATTATTATACTGTTCAAGAACCGGTTGAAAATATTTATATGAAAACAATAATATTTACTCTTGGTATTTATGGTGTGTATAACGCTACTAATCTTGCAATTTTACAAAATTATACTACAGAAATTGCAATAAGAGATACAATATGGGGTACCAGTTTATTTCTATTTGTAACATTTATTTTTAATTTTGTATAATATATGAATCTGCCAAAAATTGGTGATATACTTGCAATTCCATTCTTTTTTTTATTATGTATTTATTTTTATAAAAAAAATATTTTAACATTTGAAGAAAAAATATTATATCTATTTTCAATAGGTGGATTATGTGCTGATATGTTTTTTGTATTAATACTTGATTATTAAATTAAATATTACCATTCAAGTATAATTCTACGATTTTTATCAAATTCATTCGTAATTGTTACATTTGGAAATTTCACACTTAATTTTTCTAATAATTTTTCGTTAAGATGTTTATTTAATGTATAATTAGTATCTGACCATACTACAGTTCTTCGTCCTCTATTAATTTGATCAAATATATATTTAGTAATTATTATTACTGTTCTATTAATAATTTCTATTTCTTTTTCTAATGTCTTATTTACAAGAATATCCTTGGAATACTCTTTTTCAATTGGATTATATATATTATCAATATACGATTCCATATACATTGTATATGTTTGACCAAATTGAACTATATCTGTTTCAAATATAGTATATTGATCTTTTATGTACTTTCTTATTGGATCATATTGATAACATATAATAGAAAGAAGAAGAAGAATAATAATGTTTTTCATTTTGTGTTATTATTTACCACTTAACTTTATTTAGAATAATTATCAATTTTTATTTCAGAATATATTATATGAATAATTCTCATCCAATTTTATTAGAATATTATAATAATTACAATGGTGGTTCAAAAAATTTAGTTGGTGGAATACCATGGTATTATTATTTTTGGCCTGGGTATTGGTTTACTTCAAATATATATACACCGGTTAAGTCATCTATCGATAATACGAATCCTACAGGCGATACTTTTTCAAACGAAAATCCTTTACTAAAGGAGAAGAAAAAAATAAATAAAGCTAGAATTTTACCATCATTAGTAAATTTAGATGTAATATTATATAATCCATCTTCTAAAGGTGGTTATTCAAAAGATATTACTCCTATTATTGATAATGCGTATTTTAAATTAGGTAAATATAATTTTAAAAATAAAGATCCAGAATCAAATATTAAAATAGATTTTACAATTGTAAAATCTATGGATAGAGGGATATTATATGGTGCTGGTACTTTTACTGCTGTTTATAAAATAAAAGATAATAATAAAACAATTAATGATCCAAATGTAACAGATGATATTTATATATTAAGACTTGTGATACAAAACCAAGATACACATACCCACATGTATGATAATCTAAAAATTCAAAAAGAATATGATTTATTTAATAAATATTTACCAAGAATATATTATTATGGTAATTTTATTGCATCTGAAAAACATATTTACGATTATACAATTACTAAATTATATAATGATTTTCCAGAAATAGATGATATGATAATAATTCCAAAAATATTATCCAATACTAATAGATTTGTATTTTTGTATAATAATATTGTAATGTTAAATGATTTACTAAAAAAAAATTACACACATTTTGATTATAAATTAGAAAATATTGGTTTTGAAATAGAAAATGATGAAATAAATATTATTTTAATTGATTACGATGATAGTACCTTACAAGAATTAACTCTAAATAATAAAAATTTTAAATTTGATACTAATAATAATGTTACTGCTATATTTAATACATCTATGACACATATTCCAGAATGGTTATCAAAAGAAGATAATCCTACTCCATATATTTTTAATTATCATTTACCAGTTAGTAAACTTGATAAATTTGCAGTTGTTGGATTATTATATGTGATAGTGAGGTTAGATATTAAATTTAAAGAAAATAAATTATCATTATCGAATTTACCTAGTTATAAAATTTTACAGGATAAATATAAATTTGAAGATAATATTAAATTAAATAATTTAACTACAAATGATGTATTACATTTAAATCAAAGAAGGTATGATGTTATACCAACATATGAATTATTACTTGAAATATTATCTCCTATAATGAAAGATAAAAAAAAGTATTTATATTAATTTACTTTCTTATTATATGAATAATTCTCACCCAATTTTATTAGAATATTATAATAATTATCAAGGTGGTTCAAAAAATTTAGTTGGTGGAATACCATGGTATTATTATTTTTGGCCTGGGTATTGGTTTACTTCAAATAAAATAGTATCTTCTACACTAGATAACACTAACCAGAGTGATAATTTTTCAAACAAAAATCCTTTACTAAAAGATGAGGAAAGAAAAAAACCTAGAATTTTACCATCATTAGTAAAATTAAATGTAATATTATATAATCCATCTTCTAAAGGTGGTTATTCAGAAGATATTATTCCTATTATAAAAGATGAATACAATTTAGGTAAATATAATTTTAAAAATAATAAACCAGAATCAGATATTAAAATAGATTTTACAATTGTAAAATCTATGGATAGAGGGATATTATATGGTGCTGGTACTTTTACTGCTGTATATAAAATAAAAGATAATAATAAAACAATTAATGATCCAAATATAACAGATGATATGTATATATTAAGACTTGTTACCCGAGATAATAATACACATATGTATGACAATCCAAAAATTAAAAGAGAATATGAATTATTTAATAAATATTTACCAAGAATATATTATTATGGTAATTTTATTGTATCAAATAATATATACTATTATACAATTACTAAACTGTATAATGATTTTCCAATAATAAATAATTATTTTAAAATACCTAAAATATTATCAAATACTGATAAATTTGTATTTTTTTATAATAATATTGTAATGTTAAATGATTTATTAAAAAAAAATTATACACATTTTGATTATAAATTATCAAATATTGGATTTGAAAAAGAAAATAATAATATAAATATTATTTTAATTGACTATGATGAAAAAACATTACAAGAATTATCAGTAATTAATAATATTTTTAATGTTAATAATGATCAAAAAGTAACTTTAGCTTATGCTATATCAACATATGTTCCATCTTGGTTAATATATAATAAATTTGTACCTATTGATTATTTTAAAAAATATTGTACAATTGGATTATATAAAATGTTAAATAATCTTTCAATTAAATTTAAAATTAAAAATAAAAATGAGAATGAAAATGATATTTATATTATTACTACATTACCTAATTTTGAAAAATTAAATAAGAATTATCTATTTAAAAAATTTATACTTCTTAATCACTTATATTCGAATGATGCATTACATTTAAATAATGACAATTATTGGGTAATACCAACATATGAATTATTACTTGAAATATTTGAACCTATAATGAACAATAAAGAAATGTATTTATTATAATAATTTTAATATAAATTATTATTATATTTTTATTGTATGAATAATTCTAATCTAATTTTATTAGAATATTATAAAAAATATCAAGGTGGTAATATTAGTTTACCATGGTATTATTATTTTTTACCATGGAATTGGTTTAAAAAATCTGAAAATACAGATATAAATCCTCAAGATAATATTGATACAAATCCTAATATGAATAAAAAAAATTCTAATTATAGTATCCCATCATTAGTAAAATTAGATGTAAAATTATATAACCAATCATCTAAAGGTGGTGAATCTAAAATAATTATTCCTATTATTGACAATGAATATAATTGGGGAAATTATCATTTTAAAAATAGATATCGCGATTCAGATAATAAAATAGATTTTACAATTGTAAAATCTATGAATAAAATATTATATGGTGCTGGTACTTATACTGCTGTATATAAAATAAAAGATAATAATAAAACAATTAATGATCCGAATGTAAATGATGATATTTATATATTAAGACTTATAATTCCAGAAGATATAGATAGACACATGTATGATAATCCTAAAATTCATAGAGAATATGAATTATTTAATAAATACTTACCAAAAATATATTATTATGGTAATTTTAAAACATCTTATAATACATTTCATTATACAATTACTAAATTATATAATGATTTTCCAGTAAAATTTTATCAAATAATAATTCCTACAATTTTATCAAATAAAGATAAATTTATATTTTTCTATAATAATCTTGTAATGTTAAATGATTTATTAAAAAAAAATTATACACATTTTGATTATAAATTATCAAATGTTGGATTTGAAATAATTAATAATGAAAAAAATGTAATTTTAATTGATTATGATGAAAATACTTTACAAGAGTTAAAAATAGATAATCCAAATTTTGTATTTGATACTAATAATAATGTTACTGCTATAAATAACGTATCAATTTCAAGTGTTCCATTATGGTTATCAAATAATAATTGGGATTTTATTCATTTACTACCAATTTATAAATTTGATAAATTTGCAACTATTGGATTATTTAAAATCTTAAATCAATTAAATATTAAATTTAAAATCGATAAATATAATATACGTGAAAATGAATATATAAGAAATAAAAAAGAATATGAAGAAGAATTAATTAATTATAAATTTGATAAAAATAATTATATTAACCTTCAAGAATTAACATATACAGATCCATTACAGTTAAATACTAATAGATATGAATTAACACCTTCATATAAATTTTTAATTACTTTATTTACACCAATTATAAAAAATCAAGAAAAATATTTATTATAATAATTTTAATATAAATTAAAATTATTATTCCTCAAACCATGATTGATCAATATTGATATTTTCTTTATGTTTCTTAACAATCTTATCATTTAATTTTTTACCACTTGCACTTTCATTATTTCTAAATTGATATAATTCATCCCATTTATTATTATCACATAAATAATAATTTTTTGCAGCGTCTTTTGTTATCGTTAATCCATATTGAGATTCAATAATTTTACTAATGAATTTAATCTTATCTTTACATTCCATTTCTGATAATTTCTTCTTCGGAAATGCAAGATTAAATTTATGTATAAAATATTCTAACTTATTATCAATATCTTTTACAATTTCACTATCTTCTAAAATATCTTCTATTGTTTTATTTGCAAGTCTAATTTCTAAATCAGTCAAATTAAATCCTAATGAATTAATTATTTGAACCGCCCACTTATGTTTAGTGTATGAATTCTTAATCGTTAAATCAGTATATGCATTATTTACATACGTATTATTCACACGATCTACCCTTAAATCTTCTAATCGTTTGTCTACTGTATTTTCTTCATCTGGTAGTATAACACTTAAATTATGATAATATTTCATCACTGTTATATCCTTATATTTCACTAATAATTCTTTATTAAATGCATCAAGAACATAACATTTCTTAAAATTACGTTTCTGTAATTTATATATATCGTCTTGTGATAAATCCTCTTTTCGTTTATTCATTAACTCTTTGAATTGTTCGTCTGTAATATCAGATGCACTAAATATACCATCAACATCTTTATTTAATTCTTCTTCTTTTCTTAATTCACGAATTTCTTTAATTTCATTCTTAATCATTTCACCATCTTCCCATTCATGTTTACTTAGTTTATATCCTTTCATTTTAAAATATCCAAATAATTGATTCGCAAAATTTAATCTATCTAATATTAATTCTTGAGAATTTTTCAAGTACACTGTATAAATTGCCTCTTCTTTATAAGGATAGACAAACTTTTTTTCTGTTATAAATTGATTTGAATTATCATTTTCTTCTATTTCATCCTCTAATATTAATATATTGCCTCCCGATCCATCCATTAATTTTAATAAACTATCTTTCTTCGTATTTGGTTTATATTTCTTCGGTATCATATTATTATGCAATCCAAAATGTGTTAAATAATAATCATAACATATAATCTCTTCTATCTTATTTAATTCGATAGTATGTCTTATTGCATCATATTCACTAAATTTATCTAATGTCATATATATCGATAATTCTTTCGGTTTACGTACACGATGCAACATTTGACAAAATTCTTGACTACCCAATGAATTCTCACAACCATATGCAAAAATATGATCAAAATATTCATCATCAAATGATATACCCATACATACAGATGGAGTATAAATAACTACATTATATTTATTCCATTTTGTATTGACATTAATTACTTGATCTAATTTATCATTATCAGATGTCTCTCGATGAATTAATAATACATTCATATTGGGATGATGCGCTTCTATTAGCATTTTTAAATCCTTCGCTTGATTATTTGATGCTGTTGGAATAACTACTTTCTTTTTATTATCTAATTTATCCATTAATACTTTTAACCATGTTGAATACGCCATATACTGAATCACATAATCACTATATGGTTGAAATTTATTTAATACTATTTTCATATCTTTCTTATCTATTTCCATAATATTTTTATAATATGTGATACTACGATCACATAAATCAGCATCCATAATAATTACCTTTTCTGCTTCCATAATTTTTGTCTCAAAATTACTAACAATTAACGATGACTTATTATTTTTTGTAAAATGTGAAGAAGTTAAATATCTCATTAGACTCTCACATTCATCAATAATTACATACTTAAATTTCTCATTGGTTAACCGTAATATAGAATCTATTTGACAAATCATTTTATTATGATCTATATAGTATTCTTTGCATTCCGAGTATAATTTAAATCCATGTTTTTCTATATCACCCAATAATTTAATTCCAAACGTTCTTCTGCTACTAATAAACAATACACTATCATCTTTTGTTAAATTATTCTTAGACGTTTGATTGAATAAATAATTAAACAACGATGTTGTTTTTCCAGTACCTTTTTCACTTTGAATACCAATTAATTTACTTGACCATGATTTTTCTATTTCTGAAATTGGAAAATATCTTTGATTAATTTCAGTATATTCATAATTTACTTCTAATTTTCTTTCAGGAAATTCACTAATAATAACATCTAATCCTTTGTTGTTTGTAAATGAGATTTTCTCTTCTTTACACCATAAAAATAAACTACCCAACCCTATTTTATTTTTTCTAGTATTCTTAAAATTTTTCCAATATTTTTTAATATCAACATCACCTTTGTATTTTGTTAATGATCTCATACTGAATTTTTTAAACATATCAAATAATTTATTTTGATCCGCATTTAAATTTCTTAATATCATACCAATTTTAGACCAAAAATAATAGTCATCAAAATATTTATTTGGTAATAACATTAATATATTTTCTATATTTGTTAATTCTACGTCTGTTAATTCTTTTGTTTGAATATCAGATGGTTTATCTATAATAGAAAGTGTATCTTCTTCTTTCTCATAATATGAAATATCATAATCTTTAGTATTACATAGTAATGTACTTTTCCAAAAATCTTTTAATGAATCATAATTATTTTCATTATCTGTTTTCTTGTTACCAATATCTAATACAATTGGAACTAATGTTTGATTTTTATTTATTTTTGTAGAAAAACATGTTCGAAAACATGTCTTCCTGTAAATACTCTTATCACATCCTTCTAGATCAATTCCTTCTAAATTATCATAAAATTTTCCAGAAGTTATTCAATTTTC
>Ga0114962_10002910_pt1 | contig 14026 bp, 14 predicted proteins | sample C_130820_MF_Meta_FD_87017 | JGI IMG/M metagenome (GOLD analysis project Ga0114962, IMG submission 87017) | Freshwater microbial communities from Lake Croche, Canada to study carbon cycling - C_130820_MF_MetaG | ecosystem: Environmental > Aquatic > Freshwater > Lake | place: Lake Croche, Canada... | reverse complement strand
TCCATCTGAGCGCAACACTGCAAGTGATGCCAACCTCATCGCCAGTGAGAACGACCATGACTCTCCGTGCGACGCAAAACCCTTAGCGGGATAACCGTTGACGTGCATGCTCACATCATCACGTTGTGGCCCGACAAGTGTGATGCCTCTTGCAAGCTCTTCTTTTCGACGTTCCTGCATGGCGTCCCGTAGCCAAACTTTCCAGGCATCCCTATCGGGGGATGAAGCTTCGCTATTTGTGGTGGAGACGTAGGCGACGGCCGCGCCTGACGGGCTACCGGAGATCTGTTCATACGCGCGTGTGACGTGCGGTGAAAGCTCGTGAAGCAGTGCGATACGTGCAGCAACCAGTTCACCGCCCACGGTGGCGGCCTGTTCATCCCACACATCAAGTGTGTTGAGCATTTCTTGGGGTGGGGTTCGACGGGTCGCAGCCGCTGATTTCAGAAGGGCGTTGCGTTGTTTGAGAATGCGGTCGTAGTCAGCTTTGACTGCGAGCATGCGCGGTGCTCGCTGGATCAAGAGATCATCCAGGAACCTGCGGCGTTCGGATGGGTCACCCTTGACGAGTGCAAGGTCCTCCGGTGCAAACAAGACTGTCTGGACGATTCCCAGCACATCCCGTGGCCGAGACGCCGGTGATCTGTTCAAGCGTGCTCGATTAGCTCGTCCGGGGTTGATCTCAATCTCGACAAGACACGCGCGATCGGGCAGTACCGCTACCACGGAGATAACCGCTCTCTCAGCGCCTGATCGCACGAGGGGTGCATCAGTGGCGACCCGGTGACTGCTGAAAGTCGCTGCGTAGCCGAGGGCCTCCACCAGGTTGGTTTTACCCTGCCCGTTACGACCCACAAGGGTTGTCACACCTTGCTCGAGAAGAACCTCGGCGGTCGGATAAGAACGGAAGTCAGTGAGGCGTAACGCTTGTACCCACACGTCAGCCGGTGAGACGCACAGGCATCAACAAGTACTTGTACTCGGCACGTGATGCGCGTGTCTCCGGGTCGACACCGGTGAGGACGGCGGGCTTGGTCGCCAGGGTGAACGAGAACATGACCTGAGCTGAGTTAACCGCAGCGAGACCATCGAGGAGGAACGCCGGATTGAACGCGATGGAAATGTCATCGCCGTCAACCCGTGCCTCAACAACTTCGTTTGCCTGTGCCTCTTCCATGGCGCCAGCTTCAAGAACAACTTCGCTTCCCGAGAACGCGAGACGGATGGGCATATTGCGCTCGGCCACAAGCGCAACGCGCTTGACAGCTTCGATGAGCTCCGCTGTGTCGACCGTCGCTACGCATGCGGACTCGTTCGGGAGGAGCGATCGATACTTCGGGAAGTCGCCGTCAAGAAGCCGTGTGCTGGTACGACGACCATCTCCTTCAAAACCGATCAATCCTTCACCGGTGCCACCTCCAGCAAGGGCAATCGTGACGTCCGCAACGTTCGACAATGACTTCGCCAGGTCCGCAAGTGTCTTGGCGGGGATGAGATGTTGGGCGCTCACGGATGCCTTACTGGGATCCCACGTGAATTCCCGCACCGCAAGTCGATAGCGATCGGTAGCAGCGAGGGTGAGGTGTGTGCCCTCCACCTCTAGTCGAATCCCGGTGAGCGTAGGAAGCGTGTCATCACGACCTGCGGCGATGGCCACCTGCGCGACCGCATGCGCAAGTAGCGCGCCGTTGATGGAACCCGCAGTGGTGGGCATATCAGGAATACGCGGATAGTCCTCGACCGGGAGGGTCGGCAGATTGAATGACGAGCGACCACAGGTGAGTGCTACGTGTGATCCGACGACGTCCAACTGAACAGGCTTAGCTTGAAGGGATCGGGTGATGTCGGCCAGCAAGCGTCCGGACACAAGAGTCTTACCAGGGGTAGAGACGTCGGCTGCAATATCCACACGTGCCGAGACATCCTGATCAAAGCTGCTGATAGTCAAAGACCCATCCGCTGCCTCGAGCATCAAGCCGGACAGCACCGGGAGCGAGGGCCTGCTGGGGAGGGCTCGAGCCGCCCATGCGACACCGTCAGCGAGCACATCGCGTTCAACTCTGAGTTTCACGTGGTCCTCCCGTCAGGTGATAAGGGCGTCAGTGTGTCAGTTCAACGGGTTTTCCGGGAGTGGGGGTCAGATCCCCAGGTCACAACTCTCGAGCACTGGGGATTGTCATATGTATCTAGGTAGTAGTCGTCATAGGTGCTGGGGATGGTGTGGACAGCGGGTTGTGGGTGAGGTGTTGCCTCATAGAGGCTCATACACAGGGGATGTGGATAAGTGACCGCTTGCTGTTGGTAGGCGCCGCGAACTGCGGCGGCCGGTGGAGTTGGCGACTTTTGTCCACAGGTGTGACCTCAGGTATGACTCTAGGTCTGACCCAAGGGCGGGATTGCCGCACTGAGGAGTGACTTATGCACAAGGTGTCCACTGCATGGGGACATGGAGGCGGGTTTCACGAGGAAAGGACCCCGCAAAGGATTATCCCCAGTTGTGGATAAAGGTGGGGACAGGTGTGACTTGTGAGGCTGAACTGTCAGATGACCCGCGGCTGAGACTTGATGCGCCCGGTGAGGTCTGTGACCTGATTGAACAGGCTGCGGCGCTCTGCCATGAGCTGTCGGATCTTGCGATCGGCGTGCATCACGGTCGTGTGATCGCGGCCACCGAAAGCCTGTCCGATCTTTGGGAGAGACAGATCGGTGAGCTCGCGGCACAAATACATGGCGATCTGTCGAGCGGTGACCAGCACTCGTGAGCGACTGGTGCCACACAGATCATCGACTGTGACGCCGAAGTAAGCCGCGGTGGAGTTCATGATCTGCGCGGCGGTGATCTCGGGTCCCGCGTCATTAGGCAGCAGGTCTTTGAGCACCACTTCAGTGATAGCCATGTCGACCGCTTGGCGGTTAAGCGACGCGAACGCGGTGACACGGATGAGCGCACCCTCGAGCTCTCGGATATTGCTGGAGATTTTCGAGGCGATGAACTCGAGGACTTCCGGGGGCGCCGACAGCTTTTCCTGATGACTCTTTTTACGGAGGATGGCGATGCGGGTCTCGAGGTCGGGAGGCTGAATGTCGGTTATGAGTCCCCACTCGAAGCGTGAACGCATGCGATCTTCAAAATCCTGCAGCTGCTTGGGTGGCATGTCAGAACTGATGACGATCTGCTTATTCGCGTTGTGCAACGTATTGAAGGTATGGAAAAACTCTTCCTGGGTCTGGACTTTTCCACTGAAGAACTGAATGTCGTCTACGAGAAGAACATCGACCTCGCGATAACGGCGCTGAAAACTTGCGGCTTTGTCGTCGCGAATACTGTTGATGAATTCATTGGTGAATTCTTCAGAGCTCACATACCGCACACGGGTGTTCTTGTAGAGGGTGCGTGTGTAATGGCCGATGGCGTGTAGGAGATGTGTCTTGCCGAGGCCAGAGCCACCGTAGATAAACAGCGGGTTGTAGGCGCGGGCTGGCTGCTCAGCTACGGCGACAGCAGCGGCATGTGCAAACCGGTTGCTGGATCCGATGACGAACGTGTCGAACGTGTATTTGTCGTTGAGTCGACCGTCTTCACTACGCGTTCCCGGGGATCCTGCGCCTGGGCGCAGTTGTTCGTCACGCCGCGTGGGTTCAGTCGGTGCTGGCTCCGGGCTGTCATCTACCAAGGTGAGGGGCAGAACCTGATCTGCTTCATCGGTGGGTTCGACAGTGACCGCGAGCCGGATATCGCGGCCAAGAGTGGCGGTCAACGCTTCCACCACGATCGGTCGAAGTTTGGACTCCAGCACTTCCTTGGTGAAGGAGTTTGGTGCTGAGATCAGAACGGTGTCCTCCACGAGGCCCAAGGGTCTGGCCTGGCTGACGAAAGTGCGCTGGGCGGGGGTGAGGGTGCCTTCTGCCAAGCCGGCAATCATGGCTGCCCAGACCTCAATCAGGTCTGCAGTGTCCATTGGCTCCAGTCCCGTCGAGGTGCCTGCGTTATCCACACGCGGGGGCGGTATCCACAGGTGTGTGGCCTGCAGACCATAGCCAGCGAACCGGCGTGGTCACAAGGCCTGATGTCAGTCTGGGGATGTGGGGAGGTTCGGTTTGACCTGCGTCCCTGAGTATCCGTAGTCTGTGGCGGTTCCCGTTGACTTCCCAGGAGTTTCCCCATGAAGCGCACCTTTCAGCCGAATAACCGCCGTCGGGCGAAGACCCACGGCTTCCGGCTGCGGATGCGCACCCGTGCGGGCCGCGCGATTCTGGCCACCCGCCGCGCCAAGGGCCGCGTCCGGCTCTCAGCCTAGAGATGCTGCCCTCCGCCCTCCGCATGCGGAGCGCGAGGGATTTTCAGGCCACCGTAAGACGCGGTCGCCGTACATCTGGCCAATGTTTTGTGGTGCATATGCATGTGCAGCAGGGTGCACTGGATCAACGGGTCGGCATAGTCACCAGCAAATCCGTAGGTAATTCCGTGGAACGCCACCTCGTGACCCGGCGCATAAGGGCGGCCATCCAGCAGGTGTCAGCAGAGCTCCCCGTCGGAATACGCGTGGTGGTAAGGGCCCTCCCGGGAGCTGCATCGACCCCAGACCTGTGTGCTCAGGTCCAGGCAGGCCTGCTGCAGGCGCTAGGTGGTCAACAGTGAGGCGCCTCACCGAGTGGTTCGTTTGGGGCTGGAATCACAGCATTGGATGGGTCGCCACGTGGGTACTGGTGGCCTTGATCCAGGCCTACCGGCACACGTTCTCACTCATGCTTCCACCCACCTGTCGGTTCCATCCGAGTTGTTCGGCGTATGCATTGCAGTGCGTCAGGTCTCATGGCGCTGTCAAAGGCGGTCTTCTGTCTGCGTGGCGCCTACTGCGGTGCAATCCCTTCAACGGGGGTGGTTACGATCCAGTACCTGACCCACACCATTGGGTGCCGAATGTGTACCCCGATGGTCGCCCCCGAACATTCGTAATCCGCTCAAGAAAGGCCAGCCATGTTTCTTCTTGATTGGCTGAAGACCGGCGTGAGCTGGATCCTCGTCACGTTCCACCATCTACTTACATCCATTGGCATGGATCCTGCGTCGGGTTGGACGTGGGCACTGTCCATTGTCGGGCTCGTCATCGTCATTCGCATCGTCTTGATTCCGTTGTTCGTCCGTCAGATCAGGGCACAGCGCAATCTTCAATTGATCCAACCGCAGATCAAAGAGATCCAGAAGAAGTACGCGGGCGATCGCGAGAAGCAGTCGCAGGAAATGATGAAGCTGTACAAGGACAGTGGTACTAATCCACTGGCCTCGTGCCTGCCAATAATCCTTCAGGCACCAGTGTTTTTCGCGCTTTTTGGTGTGCTGCAAAGCATCGCGATGTACAACCCGAATGACCCGAACTACACACCCACCGGTGTGTTTGGGTGGGAGCAGTACAGTGAACTTCTGTCGCAGGCTCACGACGCTGAGATCTTCGGTGTTCCGCTCTATGCCACGTTCATGCATGCGGACATCACACCCAGTCCACTTGCTACGCGAATTCTCGCCATCATCATGATCGTCGCGATGACGTTCACGACGTTCACCACACAGCGTCAGTTGATCGTCAAGAACAGCGCACCGGACAACCCCATGGTGCGTCAGCAGAAGATCCTGCTCTATGTGTTCCCGCTGATTTTTGCCGTGTCGGGCATCAACTTCCCCATCGGTGTCCTCATCTATTGGTTCACCACAAACCTGTGGACGATGGGCCAACAGTTCTGGGTTATCCGCAACAGCCCACAGCCGGGCACGCCTGCCTACGCCGCTCGCGAGGCACGGATCGAGGCGAAGAAGGCTGCCAAGCAGATAGCAAGCTCGACTGTCACCGATGGAGCTAGTGAAGGCTCAACACCGGTCGAGGACGCGGAGGACACCACAACGCGGCAACAACCCAAGAAGACTTCGCGCAGCCAGCGCAAGAAGAAGTGAAGGATCGTCATGACTGACGTTGAGAAGACTGAAGCCCCGTCCCTTTTGGTGCAGGAAGGTGACGTAGCGGCGGATTACCTTGAGGGCCTCCTGGACATCGTGGACCTCGATGGCGACATTGACATTGACGTGGAGGGCAACCGGGCCATGGTTGCCGTGCTTGAAGTCAACACCGGTGAGCTCAAGCACCTGGTGGGCAAGGACGGCAAAGTCCTGGATTCGCTGCAGGAGCTGACCCGTTTGGCGGCTACCCGCGAGACAGGTGAGCGCTCACGCCTCATGCTGGATGTTGCGGGATTCCGCGCGGCCCGCAGGGCGGAGCTGGTGGAGTTGGCGACGACCGCGATTGCGGAGGCGAACAGGACAGGCGCACCCGTGCGCCTGGAGCCGATGACCTCTTTCGAACGCAAGGTGGTCCACGATGCTGTGGCGGAAGCCGGCCTGACCAGTGAGTCCGAGGGCGAGGAGCCCGCACGCTTCGTGGTCATCCGCAGCGCCTAGCTCCCCATGGTTTCCCGTGAAACCCTCCCTGCCTGGCTTCAGCCGGCATTTGCGGGGCTGACGCAATTTGAGCAGATCCTCGCGTCCGACGGGGTGACCCGGGGCCTCATTGGGCCTCGTGAAGTCGATCGGTTATGGGAGCGCCACCTCCTCAATTGCGCGGTGGTGGCTGACCCGGAGCTCGGACTTGTCAGCCCAGAGAGTCTCGTAGCAGATGTGGGTTCAGGTGCAGGGCTACCCGGATTGGTGTGGGCCCTTGTGCGTCCCGACATCCACGTGGTGCTCGTGGAACCGCTATTGCGGCGGGCAACCTTCTTGACCGAGGCAGTCCACAGCTTGGGACTGACTGATCGGGTGGATGTCACCCGGGCGCGCGGCGAGGACCTGGCACGAGATCGTCGCTGGAAGCCGGTGACTGTGGTGACGGCACGGGCGGTTGCCCCCCTGGATCGACTGATCGGATGGACGGTCCCTCTCCTGGCGCCCGGTGGCCGGCTCGTGGCTCTCAAAGGGGCGTCGGCTGAGGCAGAACTGCGCGCCGCTGCACCCGTGGTGCTGACCGCAGGGCTCACCGACCTCTCGGTCGTCATGTGCGGTGCCGGCCTGGTCGACCCCCCCACGACTGTCATCACCGGGGTTCGGCGTACGGCACAATGACGCCGTGACCACAACCCCTCCACCAGACACCAGAGTGGGTTTGGGGTGGCCGACCGCCACTGCCCGACCCACCAATGTTTCCCGTGAAACACCTGCCGGCGACGTTTCCCGTGAAACAACGCCGGTCGGTCTGGGGTGGCCCACATGACGAGAGTCATCACCATTGCCAACCAGAAGGGTGGCGTGGGCAAGACCACCAGCACAGTGAACATCGCGGCGGCCATCGCTCAGGCCGGGTACCGGGTGCTCGTTATCGACCTGGACCCCCAAGGCAACGCCTCGACCGCCCTGGGTGTGGACCACCGAGAAGGCACGCCTAGCACCTACGAGGTCCTGACCGGTGAGCTGCCGCTGGCTGATGTGATCCAAGCCTGCCCGGATATTGCCGGCCTCTTTGCTGCCCCCGCGACCATCGATCTTGCCGGGGCCGAAATCGAGCTCGTGTCTGCTGAGGGGCGTGAGTATCGACTTCGCACGGCCCTGGAGGGCTACCTGGCCACCTGCGGTGAACCACCAGCCTTTGTCTTTCTTGACTGCCCCCCGAGCCTGGGCCTGCTCACCCTCAACGGCCTCGTGGGGGCCAAGGAGGTCCTCCTCCCAATTCAGTGCGAGTACTACGCGCTCGAAGGCCTCTCGCAGCTGCTCCGCACAGTGGATATGGTCAAAGCCCATCTCAACCCCGATCTTGTGGTCAGCGCCATCCTGCTGACCATGTATGACGGGCGGACGCGATTGGCCTCCCAGGTAGCCGATGAGGTGCGGCGCCACTTCGGTGCCCGAGTCCTGACCACGGTCATCCCTCGCTCGGTCCGGGTGTCCGAGGCCCCGTCCTACAGTCAGACCGTGGTCACGTATGACCCGGCATCGTCAGGTGCGGTCTCCTATCGAGAAGCGGCTCACGAGATTCTGGCGCTCGGATCACTCTTCTCCACATAAACCCACAGGGCGCCAGCGGCACAAACACAAGTTATCCACAGACAAACATCACAACTAAGACATAACGGAGGAACGCGTGGCCGGTCCGGCAAAGCGAGGGCTAGGCAAAGGCCTAGGCGCTCTTATCCCGACGTCGGACACACCCTCGTCGACATCTGCCGATGACCGTGTACAGGACCCGCAGACCAGTGCGGCATCCGGCCTGGCGACCTACGCGGAATTGCCGATCGACTCTGTGGTGCCCAATCCGCGGCAACCGCGGTCGGTTTTTGACGACGACGAACTCGCAGAGTTGTCTTTTTCCATCTCGACCATCGGTCTCCTCCAGCCCATCGTGGTGCGACAGGCCGGTTCGGGCTACGAACTCATCGCGGGCGAACGGCGCCTCCGGGCATCGAAACTGGCCGGTCTGGTGGCGATCCCCGCCATCATTCGCAAGACCGACGATGAAGCGATGCTGCGCGACGCATTGCTGGAGAACCTGCATCGCAGCAACCTGAATGCCCTGGAGGAGGCTGCTGCTTATCAACAACTTCTCGCGGACTTCGGGTGCACCCAAGACGAACTAGCCAAGCGCATCGGTAGGTCACGACCCCAGATCAGCAACACCCTTCGCCTACTCAAACTGTCACCCGAAGTGCAACGTCGTGTGGCCGCGGGTGTCCTCAGTGCCGGACATGCGCGCGCACTTCTCTCCATGAACGACAGTGCTTCGATGGAAAATATGGCGACTCGCATCGTCAGCGAAGGCCTGAGTGTTCGCGCCGTGGAAGAACTCATCATTCTGGGTGAAGGCGATGGACAGGAACGTTCACGCAGCAAGCGACCGCGAGCATCTCGCGGTCAGGATGAACAAGCACGTTCACTCGCACTGGAACTTGCTGAACGAGCGGGCGATGCGCTCGATACACGTGCCAGTGTTGATGGCTTCACCACTATGCGGTCTCGTGGGCGACTCCTCATCGAGTGCGCCGATCTCGAGGACCTGCGACGTATCACTGAGGCAATCAAGAACCGAAGGTGATCGGCGGTTAGGCGGTCACGCGCTCCACAAGCTCTGAGAACAGTGAGCCCACGCCGATCTGCGCCTCTGAAAGTGCCTGTGGCAGTAAAGAAGTTTCAGTCATCCCTGGCGCAACGTTGACTTCAAGGAACCACGCTCGCCCGTCACTATCTATGATCGCGTCAGTGCGAGACAGGTGCGCCAATCCCAGAAGCACATGCGCATTGAGTGCAAGTGCCTGTGCCGCCTCCGCGACATCGTCGTCCAAACGAGCTGGGCAATAGAACATCGTCGTGCCGGCCGTGTATCGCGCGGCGTAGTCGTAGATGCCGTTCTCCGGAACGATCTCGACGGCGGACAACGCCACAAGGTCCTCATCCCGCGAGAACACTCCGATTGCCACCTCGGTGCCTTCGATGAATCTCTCCAGCATGACGGTGTCGGAATAAGCGAAAGCCGCAACCATGGCAGCAGGAACATCCTCAGCCCGGCGCACAATCGACATGCCCAAAGCGGACCCACCACGCGCGGGCTTAACCACCAAGGGAAGGCCTAAACGTTCGACAACACTGTCGAGAACGGCGGCGGCGCCGAGTTCACGAAATGTGGTCTGCGGCATGGACACATGCGGAGGAGTCAAAACTCCTGCTGCTGCCAACACGTGCTTGGCATTGGGCTTGTCGAAAGCCAGGCGGCTGGCCGACGCGGCGGATCCCACGAAGGGAATGCGGAGGGATTCCAGGACGTCGCGCATGGAGCCGTCCTCACCCGCCGCACCGTGCAGGAGCGGGATGACACAGTCGGGACGTTGGGTGCGTAGGTGCGGGATCAGGGTTGAGTCGACGTCACGTTCGAGGACTTCCCAGTCGGGCCGTTCACGGCGCAGGGACTCGGCAACTCGGCGGCCAGACCGCAAGGAGACATCTCGCTCGGCGGAAAGCCCGCCGGCCAACACCAGAATCTGCATCAGCGGATATCGGGGGCGGGGACGGACGAGCCACTGCGTGACGCCGCCGCAGAGGGTCCAAAGGTGTTGACCAATTCGAGTTCAGACTCCATCACGGAGGCAAGCCGGCGAACTCCCTCACGGATGCGCTCTGGCTCGGGGTAGCAGTACGACAGTCGAAGGTTCTGCCGACCCTGTCCATCGACGTAGAACCCCGTGCCAGGGACGTAGGCCACAAGTGCGGCAACCGCGCGCGGCAGCATTGCGGTGGCATCCAATCCTTCGGGAAGGGTCAACCAGCTGTAGAAACCACCGGCCGGAATAGTCCACGTGGTCCCGGCGGGCATGAGCGCCTGAAGGGATTCCAACAGCGCATCGCGGCGTTCGCGATACACCTCACGAAAGACCTTGATCTGTTCACGCCACGGTTGCGTGGCCAGATATTCCGACACCGTGAGCTGTGCGTAGTTGGACGGACACAAAACAGCAGACTCAGCGGCGAGGACCAATTTCTCGCGCACACCGTGAGGCGCAACAGCCCAACCCACACGCAGACCGGAAGCAATGGTCTTACTAAACGAACCTAGGTAAATGACTCCCTCAGAATCGTCCGCGCGAATGGCTCGCGGGGGCTCGCCTTCGAATCCCAGGAGTCCGTAGGGGTCATCTTCGAGGAGCGCGATGCCCTCTCGCTGAGCAATAGCAAGGATTTCTGCGCGCCGCGCTGGGCCTTGTGTGACACCGGCTGGATTGTGGAACGACGGAATCGTGTAAATCATCTTGACGCGCTTACCGGCCACGCGCGCTGCCACGATCGCCTCTGCCAAAGCCGTAGGGACTAATCCCTCATCATCCATCGCGACGTGGATGACGTCGCACTCGTAGGCACGGAACACGCCGAGAGCACCAACGTATGACGGAGCCTCGACCAGTACGACGTCGCCGGGATCACAGAACACACGCGTCACTAGGTCGAGGGCCATCTGTGAACCTGGGGTCACCACAATGTCATCGGGATGCGCGGTGACTCCGACCTCACCGATTACCTCGAGAATCTGTTCGCGAAGAGTGACGTCACCTTGGCCGGAGCCGTATTGCAAAGCGGTGGAACCGCGCTCCGTGAGGACACGCACGGCTGTCGCAGTGAGCATGTCGACCGGAAGCGCTTGAACGAACGGCATGCCACCGGCGAGTGAAACGACCTCGGGGCGACTTGCGACCGCGAACAGGGCGCGAATCTCAGACGCACGCATCGCATGGGCGCGACTGGCGTACGAGTCCACCCATGGGTCCAGCCGTGAGCCTTGACTCATCGGACCTCCTGACCGGGCATCTACCTGCGACTGCCACCCACTCTCGGGTGTGGCGTCCTACGATACGGGCTCAAGGGGGGTGGGGACTATGCGGCGCATGGCCTTCCTGCTCGGCCTCATCGGCCTGGGGATCGTTGTGGGATTCGCCCTCCGCCTGCTCCTGCCCCGCTCGCGGACCTAGCGAGGGGCACAAAAGCGCGTGAGGGCCTGGGCCAACCCCTCCGCCACCCGGTCCTGAAAGGCAGGATCCGTCAATCGACGCACGTCGTCCGGATTAGACACGTAGCCCAACACGACGCGCACGGCAGGCATCCGCGTGTAACGCAGCAGGTCCCAGGTGCGCGCATGGGTGCGGCAATCCAGCAGGTCCGTGCGCTCATGGAGCTCGTCCTGGACAAGATCGGCGAGCACCCTGCCGCTCGTGGAGTGGTTTCCACCGCGGGGGTCACCGAAATAGAAGGTCACCACTCCATTGGGCAGTGTGCTGTCGGCAGTATCCACGTGCAACGACAGAACGACGTCTGCACCGATGTCGTTGGCGAACTGAGCCCGCTCCTTGTCCGTCGGGGTTGACGCTGTTGCAGCCACCCGGGCAGGTCGACTCAGGAGCACCTGTGTACCGAGCGCAGCCAACCGACCTTCGACCCGCACGGCGAGTGCATGTGTGAGATCCGGATCGATGTCACTGCCCGGATCAAGGACGATGACCTTGTCTGCAATTCCGGACCGCAATGCATTGAGAGTCACATGGTCGCGAAGGCGTGTGGCATTGCCGCCCGACACAGTGCGCACCAGCCGATCAAAAGCCCGAAAGGTGTCTGGTCCGCATGCTCCATCCGCATTGACACCCACTCCGCGTTGGAACTCGCGCAGGGCGTCATCGGTTTGTCGGCCGAATCGACCATCAACACGTCCGGCAGCAAAGCCAAGTTCATTCAATCGACGCTGCAGTTCGGCGACATCGTCACCAATCATGAGGTGACCTGGAATGAAGGCCAGCACTCGGTCACCGAGTTGCCAACGCGCCTCATCTAACCGAGCAAAGGTTTCCGGACCAACGATCCCGTCGACGGTGATACCGCGTTCCTGCTGGAACGCGCGCACAGACATGTCGAGATCATCGTCAAAAAGATCACCTTGTGGCTCGACGTTCCAGCCCAGGTCAGCCAACCGGGCACGCACTTCCGCGACAGCCGGACCGGCGTCGCCGTGACGCAAGATCACAGTGGACGAGCGCTGCCTTACAGGTAGGGGGCGAGGTCGGCGAGGAGAGCCGCCTTGGGCTTGGCTCCCACGATCGACTTCACGATCTGTCCGCCCTTGTAGACGTTCAACGTCGGGATGGACGTGATGCCGTAGGTGGCCGACGTCTGTGGATTCTCGTCAACATTGAGCTTGGCGATCACGATGGAATCGTGCTCAGCCGCGATCTCCTCAAGGATGGGGGCAACCATCTTGCAAGGTCCGCACCACTCTGCCCAGAAGTCGACGATCACAGGCTTGTCACTTCCCAGCACGTCCGTGCTGAAGCTGTCGTCCGTGACCTTCTTGGTGGCGCCCATGTCCTGCTCCTTGTGAGTTGGTAGGTGAAGGCTACTCGCTGGCGGCCAGGAAGCGCTCCGCGTCGAGCGCCGCGGCGCATCCTGACCCGGCGGCCGTGATGGCCTGACGGTAGGTGTGGTCCACCAGATCGCCACAGGCGAAAACGCCGGTCAGGGACGTGTGCGTGGATCTGTCCTTGACCAGGACGTATCCGGCGTCGTCGAGGTCGATGACACCCTTGACCAGCTCAGACCGTGGATCGTGACCGATAGCGATAAAGAGCCCGGTAATCGGAAGCTCACGCGTCTCACCGGTGACGGTGTCGCGCAACGTGGCACCCGACAGCTTTGGATCCCCATGGAGCGCAGTGACCTCACTGTTCCACGCGAAGCGCATCTTGTCGTTTGCCAAGGCGCGCTCCTGCATGATCTTGCTCGCACGCAAGGAGTCGCGTCGATGAATGAGGGTGACAGTTTTGGCGAAACGCGTGAGGAATGTGGCCTCCTCCAATGCGGAGTCACCACCGCCCACCACAGCGATGTCCTGGTCACGGAAGAAGAACCCATCGCATGTGGCGCACCACGACACACCGTGGCCAGCCAAACGCTTCTCATCTGGAAGTCCAAGCTCGCGGTAGCCAGATCCCATTGCCAGGATGACCGAGCGAGCGCGATGCTCCTTACCGGAGCCGTCGTGAACAACCTTCACGTCGCCAGTGAGATCGACGGAGACGATGTCGTCGGTGATCATCTCGGTTCCGAAACGCACCGCTTGGGCGCGCATCTCCTCCATGAGAGCGGGCCCCATGATTCCGTCGCGGAAGCCGGGGAAGTTCTCGACCTCGGTGGTGTTCATCAAGGCACCACCGGCCGTGACGGAACCCTCGAACAACAGGGGATTGAGCTGGGCCCGGGCGGTGTAGACCGCTGCGGTGTATCCCGCGGGACCGGAGCCAATGATGATCACGTCACGAGTTTCCATGGGCATCTCCTTCGACCGTGACACTACTAGTTCGCGTGAGAGGCCCCCCGCTAGTCCCAATCTGAGTTCCTTCGTGCGAGTTCCCTTTGGTCGCGTGCCTCCAGCGGATTCTGAAAAGCTGGATCTGTCGATTCGGACTTGAGTGCATCGTCCGTCATGTGACCGATGAACTCGGCATTCTTGCTTGGGCTCCTGGACAT
>Ga0114962_10002909_pt1 | contig 14028 bp, 14 predicted proteins | sample C_130820_MF_Meta_FD_87017 | JGI IMG/M metagenome (GOLD analysis project Ga0114962, IMG submission 87017) | Freshwater microbial communities from Lake Croche, Canada to study carbon cycling - C_130820_MF_MetaG | ecosystem: Environmental > Aquatic > Freshwater > Lake | place: Lake Croche, Canada... | reverse complement strand
CATGGCCAGTTGCACTTCGGAGCCGGTGGCGATGATGACGGCCTGCGCTTTTTTGCTCATACCCACCTCGGTGGGTTCGGCCAACACATACGCGCCCTTGTTGATGGCGTCCAAGCCGCTGGCATCCTTGGCCGCGCTGTTGCCCTTGGGCAAATAGGGCAGGTTTTGGCGGCTTAACAACAAGGCTGTGGGACGGTTGTCGTTTTGCAAAGCCACAGCCCATGCCACGGTGGTTTCAGCCGTGTCGGCGGGTCGCCATACGTCCAAGCCAGGGATCAAGCGCAAGGAGGCCGCGTGTTCGATGGACTGGTGCGTGGGACCGTCTTCGCCCAAACCAATGGAGTCGTGGGTGAACACATGCACCACGCGTTGCTTCATGAGCGCTGCCATGCGGATGGCGTTGCGCGAGTAATCGCTGAAGGTGAGGAAGGTGCCGCCGTAAGGGATAAAGCCGCCGTGCAAGGTGATGCCGTTCATGATGGCGGCCATGCCGAACTCGCGCACGCCGTAATTGATGTGGCGACCGCCCTGGCCGTGTTCGTCTTTGACCAGATCGCCGGCCAAGTCAAAGCGCACGTTCGGCGTGGACTTGGTGTTGGTGAGGTTGGAGCCGGTCAGGTCGGCGCTGCCGCCCAGCAACTCAGGAATAGCGGCGGTGAATGCTTCCAGTGCCAATTGGCTGGCCTTGCGACTGGCCACGGTTTCGGCTTTGGTGTTGGCAGCCACCACCGCATCGACCACGGTTTGGTGGAAGTTTTTAGGCAAGTCGCCGGCCATGCGACGTTTGAACTCCACCGCCAACGCAGGGTGGGCCGAGGCGTAAGCGGTGAACTGGTGGTTCCAGTGTTGCTCGAGTTTGTCGCCTTTGTCTTTGGCGTTCCAATCGTCATAAACCTCTGGGGGAACCACAAACGGCGCATGGTGCCAGCCGATGGCGGCGCGGGTAAGCGCAATTTCATCTGCGCCCAAAGGTTCGCCGTGTGCTTTGGCGGTGTCTACACGGTTGGGGCTGCCTTGGCCTATGTGGGTTTTGCAGGCAATCAGGGTGGGTTTATCGGCGCTGTGTTTGGCTGTGGCAATGGCACGACTGACGGCTTGCACATCGTGGCCGTCCACGCTGATGACGTTCCAGCCGTAGGCTTTGAAGCGCGCAGGGGTGTCGTCGATGAACCAAGGCGTAACCTTGCCGTCAATAGAGATGCCGTTGTCGTCGTAAAGCGCAATGAGTTTGCTGAGTTTCCAAGCACCGGCCAAAGCGCAAGCTTCGTGGCTGATGCCCTCCATCATGCAGCCATCACCCATGAAAACATAGGTGTGATGGTCGACGATGGCGTGACCTGGGCGGTTGAACTCGGCGGCCAACAGTTTTTCAGCCAGCGCCATGCCCACCGCATTCGTGATGCCTTGGCCCAAGGGGCCGGTGGTGGTTTCCACGCCAGGGGTGATGCCCACCTCGGGGTGCCCTGCGGTTTTGCTGTGCAATTGACGGAAGTTTTTCAACTCGCTCATCGGCAAGTTGTAGCCCGTGAGGTGCAGCAAGGCATAAATGAGCATAGAGCCGTGGCCGTTGGACAGCACAAAGCGGTCGCGGTCGGGCCAATGCGGGTGTTGGGGATTGTGTTTCAGATGCTCCCCCCACAAAGCCACCGCGATATCAGCCATGCCCATGGGTGCGCCTGGGTGCCCTGAATTGGCCATCTGAACCGCGTCCATTGCCAGTGCGCGAATCGCACTGGCCATTTGTTGTTGATTGGCCATGGAAGCTCCGTGAGGTGAAAAGGTTTAAGGTTTGAAGGGACGGTCATTCTAGCCATCCCCGCAGTGCCAAATATTTAGGGATTTCCAACGCTTGACGGTGGCTACACTTTGTCACTGTGATGTCAAAAGATTCATCGATTCAAGCACCCGCCCAAGCCATGTTGCTGGCCGCGGGTCGCGGCGAGCGCATGCGCCCGCTCACCGACAGCCTCCCTAAGCCTTTACTGACAGTGCGTGGCAAGCCTTTGCTTTGTTATCCCTTGCAAGCCTTGGCCTTGGCGGGTGTGCGAGGTGTGGTGATCAACACGGGATGGTTGGGCGACCAGATTGAACCGGTTTTCGGCGCTCACGCCGCGTCAGTTCAGTTGACTTATTCCCATGAAGGGCGCGGCGCAGGTGAAGCTTTAGAGACCGCCGGCGGCATTGTTCGAGCGCTGCCTTTGTTGGATGAGCTGTTTTGGGTGGCCGCAGGCGATGTGTTTGCGCCAGATTTTTCATTTTCTGATGCGGCTTATGAAAGTTTCAAAACCAGCGCTTGTCTGGCGCATATTTGGCTGGTGCCCAACCCTGAGCACAACGCTAGCGGCGATTTTGGTTTGTCGCCCCAAGGTTTGGCTTTGAATTTGCCGCGCAAGCCAGGCCAAGCACTGTTTACCTTCAGCACGATTGCACTCTACAAACGCGCTTTCTTTGAAGCCGCTTGGTGCCCTATTCCTGCCGGCAACCCCGAAGGTGTGAAAGCCCCACTGGCCGCCATGCTGAGAGCGGCCATGGACCAAGGCTTGGTCAGTGCTTCTTTGTATGAAGGCTTGTGGGTGGATGTGGGCACGCCAGAGCGATTGGCTATGTTGAATAAGTAAAGATTGGGTTGACAAATAGTAGCCGGCTGGATACAGTTTGTGCGTGCTGCAAATTCGCAAAACCCATATCTATGCAGAATGGATCGACAACTTGCGCGATCTGCAAGGACGAACACGGATTTTGGTGCGCGTGGAGCGGTTGGCAGCTGGCAACCCTGGAGACGTCAAGTCTGTAGGCGGTGGCGTGTCAGAGCTTCGCATCCATTTCGGCCCGGGCTATCGGGTGTATTTCACTCAAAGAGGCCAAGACATCGTGATTCTTTTGGCGGGTGGTGACAAGTCCAGTCAACCCACAGATATTCAAACAGCCTTGCAATTGGCAAAAAACCTGGAACTCTAAAACATGGCCTTAACCCTCACCACTCCTTACGATGTCGCAGACCATTTGCGCACCCGAGAAGAAATGGCAGCCTATCTGGAAGCTTGCTTGGAAGAAGCCCATGGAGACGCCGCCTTCATTGCCAAAGCCTTGGGCGACATTGCCCGCGCCAAGGGTATGAGCCAAGTGGCGAAGGATGCAGGTCTTTCACGCGAAAGCCTTTACAAAGCACTTTCAGGTGAGCGTTCACCCAGTTTTGACACCATTTTGAAAGTCATGAACGCGTTGGGCTTAGAACTGCGGGCTCAAGTAGCTGATTCTTGAGGCTTTAGACACCATGTCACCACCAATTTCAATTCGCCATGCCGTGGTCACTGATGCTTCTGACATTTCCAAGTTGATAGTTTCAACATCTGAAACTTGCTGCTTTTCCGAGGCCGCGCCCTGCCCTGACTGGTATCTCAACAGCATTCAAACCCAAGCCATAGAAACCTTGATCGCATCGGATCGCATGGTTTTTTTGTTGGCCTTGAATGACCAGGCCATTGCAGGTGTTTTGGCGATCGAAGATAAGTCGACCATCAAATATTTTTTTGTAGATCCAGAACAACAAAAAATGGGCATAGGCAAACTGCTGTGGCAATTTTCAAAGAACAGCGGGGAGTTTGGCGCAAGGCTCAAAGTGCGCTCATCGCTGTTTGCAGTTCCTGTTTATGAGCGATTAGGCTTTGAGGCCGTTGGGCCACCATCTTGTTTTAATGGCCTGCATTACCAACCCATGGCCAACCATAACCCCCCAGAACATCCCATCAAGGTGCCCCCTCCTACAATCCCACCATGACTAATCTTTACGCGCAACGCCGCGCCGCATTGGCCGCCCAATTGGGTGCTGGCGGTGTGGCCATCATCCCCACAGCGCCAGAACGCGCGCGTAATCGCGACAGCGACTTCCCCTACAGGCACGACAGCTACTTTTATTACCTCACCGGCTTCACCGAACCCAATGCTTGGTTGGTGATCGCAGCCAATGGCCACAGCACTTTGTTTTGCCAGCCCAAAGACCTCGAGCGCGAGATTTGGGACGGTATTCGTTTGGGGCCCGTGGCCGCGCCAGCCGCTTTGGGTGTGACACACGCGCACTCGGTGAGCGAACTCGATAAAGAGTTACCTAAGCTGCTGGAGAACCAAACCACGGTTTGGTTTCCTTTTGCCACGCATGATGGTTTGACAGGGCAGATGGACGGCTGGCTCACCAAGGTGCGTGCCCGCGTGCGCACCGGCGTGTCTTGCCCCTCGTCGCAACAAGACCTGTGCACCTTGTTGGATGAAATGCGTTTGGTAAAGGATGGTCACGAGCAAGACACCATGCGCCGCGCCGCCCGCATCAGCGCCCACGCCCATGTGCGCGCCATGCAAACCAGCGCTCGCATGTTGCGTGCCGGCCAAGACGTGCGCGAGTACCACCTAGAAGCCGAGTTGCTGCACGAGTTTCGCCAACATGGTTCGCAATTTCCGGCTTACACCTCCATCGTCGCAGCAGGCGCTAACGCCTGTGTGCTGCATTACCGCGCCGACACCGCAGCTGTTCGCAATGGCGAATTGGTGTTGATTGACGCAGGCTGTGAACTCGATGGTTATGCCTCTGACATCACCCGTACTTTTCCTGCAAATGGCAAGTTCACGGGACCGCAAAAAGACCTGTACCAAGTGGTCTTGGCAGCGCAACACGCCTCAGCATCAGCCACAAAGCCGGGCGCGCGATTCAACGACCCGCATGAAGCTGCCCTGCGCGTCTTATCGCAGGGCTTGCTCGATTTAGGATTGCTCACCCTTGCCAAGCACGGCTCTGTTGACGATGTACTGGAGAAAAAAGCCTATTTCCCTTTTTATATGCACCGCACCAGCCATTGGCTGGGTATGGATGTGCACGACTGCGGCAGCTATGTGGAGCCGGGTGAGGCCAACACCGCGCCTGCCAAAGCTGATCCGCTGACGGGCGTCATGGTGCAAGCCCGCCCCAGCCGCGTACTGCATGCGGGCATGGTGCTCACCTTAGAGCCGGGACTGTATGTGCGCCCGTCAGATGACGTGCCCGAGGCTTTTTGGAACATCGGCATACGCATTGAAGACGATGCACTCGTTACCGCCACCGGCTGTGAGTTGATGAGCCGCGATGTGCCGGTAGAGGTATCTGAAATTGAAGCCTTGATGGCGGTTTGATTTATGTTGACACCTATTTCTTCTTTTTCGCTGCGTCTTTTGGCCTCCCTGCTTTTGGGTTTTCTACCCTGCCAGGTTTGGGCGGATGTGGAATTGTGGGGTGGCAAGCCCGCGCTAGGACTTGAGTTTGAGCACCAAAAAATGGCTTTTGGCGCAGGCCACGCAAACTCCCTCACCTTGGTGCCAAGCTTGAGCTTCAAAGATGGCTTTATCAACAAAGTGGATGTGATGATCGAGGGTGAGCGCGAAAACACTGTCGAAAACGGCGTGAACGAAAAAGTGCATGTCAAAAAGCTGGCTTTGCGTTTACGTAAAAATTTTGAACTGACCGACACTTGGGAGCTGTTTGCGCGCGGCTTGGTGGGCCGTGAGTTAACCACCGTTGAGAACTTCAACTACAGCTATATAGACACCGGCATCCATTTCGAGCGCGGTGCTTTTGGTTTCATGGCGGGCCTGCGGTTTCAACGCACCCTAGACGGCACAGCCGGTCATGACATGAACAAATTTCGCTTCGGACCGAGTTACGACTTTGACGCGCATCACGAGATTGAGTTCCGTTTTGTACGCGCTTGGAATGTGCAAACCCATAAGCGCGACAGCGATGCTTTGATCGCTGAATACACTTACAAATTCTGATTCAGCTACGCGCCTAGAATCAGTGTGGCTTGCCAGGTCATCGTTTCTGGCAGCTCTTGGAGTTACGCATGGCCAACCCCCCTACACCCCCCACCGACCACACCAGCCCGCAAGCCCGCGAACAATTGCGCCGCGCAGCACTCGATTACCATGAGTTTCCCAGCCCCGGCAAAGTGGCGATTCAAGCCACCAAACAACTGCTGAACCAACACGATTTATCGCTGGCTTATTCACCCGGTGTAGCTGCACCTTGTGAAGAAATCGTCAAAGACCCCAACAACGCTTACAAGTACACCAGCCGAGGCAATTTGGTGGCTGTCATCACCAATGGCACGGCAGTGCTAGGTTTGGGTGATATTGGCCCTTTGGCCGCCAAACCGGTCATGGAGGGCAAAGGTGTTTTGTTTAAAAAATTTGCTGGTATCGATGTGTTTGATATCGAGATCAACGAAAAAGATCCAGACAAATTGGTAGACATCATCGCCGCTTTAGAGCCTACTTTTGGCGGCATCAATTTGGAAGACATCAAAGCGCCGGATTGTTTTTACGTGGAGCGCAAGTTGCGTGAGCGCATGAAGATACCGGTGTTTCATGACGACCAGCACGGCACCGCCATCGTCGTGGGTGCGGCGATTTTGAATGGCTTGAAAGTGGTGGGCAAAGACATCGCCCAAGTGAAGTTGGTGGCCTCGGGCGCGGGCGCTGCCGCTTTGGCGTGTTTGGGCATGTTGGTCAAACTGGGCATGCCACGCAAAAACATCTGGGTGACTGATTTGGCCGGCGTGGTTTACGTGGGCCGCACCGAGTTGATGGACGAGGACAAAATCCAGTTCGTGCAAAAAACCGATGCGCGCACCTTGGGCGAAGTTATCGACGGGGCGGATGTATTTTTGGGCCTGTCTGCGGGCGGCGTTTTAAAGCCCGAGATGGTGAAAAAGATGGCGGACAAACCCCTCATCATGGCACTGGCCAATCCCACGCCGGAGATTTTGCCCGAAGAGGTTTTGCAAGTGCGAAGCGACGCCATCATGGCCACCGGCCGCACCGACTACCCCAACCAAGTCAACAATGTTTTGTGCTTTCCCTATATTTTCCGAGGCGCCTTAGACGCGGGCGCATCTACCATCACCTCGGAGATGGAAATTGCCGCAGTTCATGCCATTGCCGATTTGGCACAAGCCGAGCAAAGCGAGGTGGTGGCTGCAGCTTACGCGGGTGAAAACTTGGTATTTGGTCCGGAGTACCTGATCCCCAAGCCCTTCGATCCGCGCCTCATGATGAAGATTGCGCCCGCCGTGGTGCAAGCGGCGATTGCCAGCGGTGTAGCCCAACGCCCCATCAACGATATGGACGCTTACCGCGAAAGGCTGCAGTCGCTGGTGTACGCCTCGGGCTCGGCGATGAAACCGATTTTTGCGGCCGCTAAGCGCGGCTTGAAAAAACGCATTTGCTTTGCTGAAGGTGAAGACGAAAGGGTTTTGCGTGCAGCGCAAATTGTGTTGGATGAAGGCTTGGCCAAGCCCACCTTGATTGGCCGCCCCGCCATCATCGCCCAACGGATTGAACGATTTGGTTTGCGCTTAACCGAAGGTGTGGATTACCAGGTGGTCAATGTTGAGGATGACCATCGCTACAAAGATTTTTGGCAAACTTACCACCAACTCACTGCTCGCAAAGGCGTGACGGCACAGTTAGCCAAAATTGATATGCGCAGGCGCTTGACGCTGATAGGCGCCATGATGCTTCACAAAGGCGAGGTTGATGGTTTGATCTGCGGCACTTGGACCACGCCTGATGCGCACTTGCACTACATCGATCAGGTGATTGGGCACCGCAAAGGGGTCAGTACCTATGCCTGTATGAATGCACTGTTGCTGCCCGACCGCCAAGTGTTTTTGGTCGACACCCATATTAACTACGACCCCAGCGCCGAACAATTGGCAGAAATCACCATCATGGCGGCTGAAGAAATGAAGCGCTTTGGCGTCGTACCCAAAGCAGCTTTGCTGTCGCACTCCAACTTCGGCAGCAGCTACCAGCCGACCGCCATCAAAATGCGCCAAACCTTGGCGCTGGTGCAGGCCCGCGCGCCCTGGTTGGAAATTGATGGCGAAATGCACGGCGACATTGCCATTGACACCCCAGCCCGTCGCGCGCTCATGCCGACCACTACTTTGCACAGCGAGGCAAATTTGCTTGTTTTGCCAAATTTAGACTCTGCCAATATTGCTTACAACCTGCTGAAAACGGCTGCGGGCGGCAATATCGCCATTGGTCCGGTGCTGCTGGGGGCTGGCAAACCGGTGCAAATCCTGACGGCAAGCACCACGGTACGCCGTATTGTGAACATGACAGCCATCACCGTGGCCGACATAAATTCCTATAAATAATGATTTTTTTCGAGTGCGCGCACTAACTTTAGTCGAGCTTTTAACCCTCTTAGCGCCATAGCCTAGTCTCGCCATCCTTGCTTTTTTAGGCGGCTTGTCGGATAATTGGAATCTTAATAATTCGGGTTAACTCGGGGGAAGCACAAGCTTTCTCGCACTCAACTTAAGGGATTGCTGTGGCAACAGACCTGCCTCTTCGTACTGTCAAAACCAACATTGTTCAGTCTATTCGCGCTTTTGGCGTGACAGATTTGCAGTTTTCGGCTGGGCAACTGGGCTACCATTTTCTCTATGCCAATTTGGCAGATGCCCAAAGCAAACAAGACATTTTGGACATGACTGCATTGCAGTTCACCTTTCCCAGTTTGGCCAGCAAGAATTTTGATGCTTTGTTCGACCATATGACCGATGTCTTGCACAAATCTGGTGCACAGCCTGGGTTTGTTTTGGTTCTTGAGCATATTCCCGCCCACGCCAAATTCGACAAAGAAGCCCGCGAACAGCTTTTGGATGTTTTCCGCGAAGCCGCCGATTACTGGGCCGAACGCAAGATTTCATTCCGCTGCTTCTATTCGTTCTCGGTAGCGCGTGCCGCCGCTTTAGAGCGTCACACAGACCCTAGCCAAACGGCAGGCATCGATTTGAGCGAAGGCGAAAAAATGCCTACCGACAAACTGATAGACGTATCACCCTTGGCCTTGCGCATGAGCAGCCCATTCAATGCGGGCTATTGGCTCACAGCCGCTTAATTATTCAAAGCGCTGCTAATAAGTAAGCGGGAAGACCGGCTCGAGAATTTCACGCTTCTTAGAAATGCCTGTCTTCCTTCAGGAGTGGCAACTGTTTCATGTGGAGCAAAACTTGCAGCTTTCCATTCTTGAGACAAGGCTTGGCTTAAATCTTGGCCAAAACTTGAATGGCTGCTGGGCAAAATATCCGCCTCATTCAACAGCACGTTCAACCATTTCTGGTTCCAAGCAAATTCATAACCCTTGACCTCTTCATGGTTTTGAGCTGCCAGAGAAAAATCCGATCGAAGAATGGCGGTTTCAACCCGCTCTATCCAAACAGACGCAACTTTGCTTTCCTCCATGATGGGTCGCAGCAGTTCGCAAGTCTGCTTTTCCATTTGTGAGACCTCATTGTTCACCCCACCCGGATGCATAAAGTCATGACCCATGGCTGCAAGCAAGGCGGCGCACATCCAATCACTGTCAGGGCTTGCTCCGAGCTTGACTTCGATATCGAGTTGCAAAGCCATGGCAGTAAGGACATCTGCGGTATGCAAACGGCTGTGATAGTGGGGCTCTAACGGGGAAGATGGCGCAGCAAACTGCCGCTCACTGGCCCCAGCAACGCCCAACGCAGCCGACAACATAGGGCCCGCTTGCAAACTCAGCGCAGGCGCTTGAAGCGACAAGAAGGCTGCACAGCTTTTGACAACATCAGGCAAGCCGATCCAGCCACGAGCCCAAGACTGGCGTAGGTAAAACAGGGACTGGTAAAAGCACTCAGCCCAATCATCTTTATGCAACACCAAATAATTGTCTTGGGAGTTGTTCAACATGTATCAAGCCAAGTGTTTTTTGATGGCATTGTTTACGTTTTGCTGCAAAAGCAAACCTTCCATGATGACAACCAGCAAGGGCGAATAACTCTTCAACAGTTCCTCGGCGTCTTTATTGCTAATTTTTTTACAGATGACGTCGGTTTTGGCTCGCACACCAGCCCCTCGGATGCCGCCAAACAAAATGGCCGCCTCGCCGAACGATTGCCCCTCGGGAATGGAACCAAAAACCCGACTGGATGCATCGATTAACTCGACTTCACCTTTTTCTAAAAAATACAAATGGGTGGCTTGGTCGCCGGCTTTAAAAATGATTTGACCAACGCTAAATTGCTCTCGCTCAAATTTATTCATGGTTGGGTTGTGTGTAAATTATTTGGGCGCCAGATTTCGCTTGATGATGGTCGCCAAAATTGATCTCAGTTCTGAGGGCAGCTGATGAACGATGGTGTCCACTTTGTAAAAGGGAATGACTTTGACCTGCAACGAGGTGAGCGTGCTGATGCTGTAGCGCGAAGGCAAGCCCACCATACCCTCGGCCAAGCCGAGCACCGAACCGGGCCCGAGTCGAAAGCTTTTATCGCCGCGAGATAACTGGACCTCGCCATTGGTGATGATGAAGGCCTCGTCAAATTCTTCGCCTGCACGAATGATTTGTTGTTGGGCGGCAATGATGTTTGAATTCAGCAAATTGCTGTCCAAAAGCGCCATAAACAGCCGCTCCTCGCCTGAGAGTTCGCCGGCTTGAATGGCGTCGATGCCTACGCTGGACTTTAAAAAATTATTTTTGTATTTGCTCAGTTTGACTGTGTCCACTGAAAAACACATGGTGGGCTGGGTCATGATGGCTCTTTGAATGGAGCCTCATTAAACTTTACAAAGCCATCTATGGACAGGATTTGATTAGATGTTCAGGGTAATAACTGCCGCTGATTTCAAACCTGCGTTTTTATCTCTATTTCAATGCGCCGAACACTTTGCTGAGCAATGCGCTGCCCGTGCCTATGGGGTCTTGGCGGATTTTCTTTTCCTCTTCGCCAATCATCAGGAACAAGCCATCTAAGGCTTTGCCGGTGACGTAGCTATCTAACGAGGCGTCTTGGGTTTTGATCAACCCCATGCCTGCGGCCTTGCCCGCTACCGCTTTGTATTTGTCGGCCAGCCCCACATTGGCGGTGGCTTGCGTGATGATGGGTAAAAACTTTTGCCCCAAGGGTTCACGGGTTTTGCTGCTGAAGTAACTGGTGGCTGCGGTATTGCCGCCTTGCAAAATGGTTTTGGCGTCTGCCACGCTCATGGTTTTCACAGAGTCCACCAGCATGTCTTTGGCCAAGGGCACGGCACTTTCGGCGGCGCGGTTCATGCCCAACACCAACTCGTCTACTTTTTTACCTTGCCCCAACTTTTTCAGCAAATTGGCTGCGTCGTTCAAATAACCTGGCAAGGCAATGCGAACCATGTCGTTACCCATGAATCCATTGGCCACGCCCAACAGGCCCACGGCAGAGAGTGCGCCTTTTTCCAAAGCCGCCTTCAAACCCGTGGAGGCGTCTGCGCCGCTGAGGTCGTTCAAGCTGATGGCGTGTGCGTTGCGCGTCCAAGCTGCCAACATGATGACGCCAACGAAACTGTTGTTTTGGAATTGACGTCGATTCATGCTTAAAACCCCTCTTAGATCTAAAAAAAGAGTCAGTGTAATAGATTATTTAGTATTGATTATTTTGTTTTTATTACCCTCAATAGTCTCATTTTTTGTGGCTGTGCTGGCGCTGATCACACCGCCGCCCAAACACACTTCGCCGTCATACAAGACTGCCGATTGGCCAGGGGTGACCGCCCATTGGTCCTCGGGAAAATCGAGTTGCATGCTGTCTTGCACCCAAGACAAGTTGCAAGCCGCGTCTTGCTGGCGATAGCGGGTTTTGGCCTGAAACTGTCCTGCAGGGGGGGGCTTGCCCGCGGTCCAGCTCAGGTCGTCGGCTTGCAACTGCGCGGACAACAACCACGGATGGTCGTGGCCTTGCACCACCCATAAGGTGTTGTTATCCATATCTTTGCGCGCCACAAACCAAGGCGCGTGCTCGCCGCCGCCTCGCTGCGCGCCTTTTTCTTTGATGCCGCCAATGCCTAAGCCTTGGCGCTGGCCCAAAGTGTAAAAACTCAGACCTTGGTGTTGACCGATTTTGCGACCGGCGTCTGTCTTGATGGGCCCAGGCGCTTTGGCGATGTAACGGTTTAAAAATTCTCTGAAAGGACGCTCGCCAATGAAGCAAATACCGGTGGAGTCTTTTTTGCGGGCATTGGGCAAACCCGCTTGGTCGGCGATGCGCCGCACCTCGGTTTTTTCAATCTCGCCCACCGGAAACATGGTTTGCGACAACTGCGCTTGGGTGAGCCGATGTAGAAAATAACTTTGGTCTTTGCTGGTGTCTACGCCTTTGAGCAACTCATACAAACCGCTGTCGCTGTTGTGGCGCACCCGCGCATAGTGGCCTGTGGCGATTTTGTCAGCGCCCAAACGCAGAGCATGGTCTAAAAACGCTTTGAATTTGATTTCGGCATTGCACAAGATGTCGGGGTTGGGCGTACGTCCCGCTTGGTATTCGCGTAAAAATTCTGCGAATACGCGGTCTTTGTAATCGGCGGCGAAATTCACATGCTCTATGTCAATACCAATGACATCGGCCACTGCGGCGGCATCAATGAAATCTTGATTGGAGGAACAGTACTCGTCGTTGTCGTCATCTTCCCAGTTCTTCATGAAGATACCGACCACCTCGTGGCCTTGCTGTTTCAGCAGCAGCGCGGTGACTGCGGAGTCGACGCCACCGCTCAGGCCCACCACGATGCGCAGTTTGTTCAATTCGCGAAGGCCGCAATACCGGTGATGGCGCGTCCCAAAATGAGCGCATGGATATCGTGTGTGCCCTCGTAGGTGTTGACCACCTCGAGGTTGACCAAATGCCGCGCCACGCCAAACTCGTCGCTGATGCCGTTGCCACCCATCATGTCACGCGCCATGCGAGCGATGTCCAGCGCCTTGCCGCAGGAGTTGCGTTTCAAAATAGACGTGATTTCCACGCTGGCCGTGCCCTCGTCTTTCATGCGACCCAAACGCAAACAGCCTTGCAGGCCCAGCGAGATTTCGGTTTGCATGTCGGCAAGTTTTTTCTGAATGAGTTGGTTGGCGGCCAGTGGGCGGCCAAACTGCTGGCGGTCTAAGGTGTATTGGCGAGCGCGGTGAAAACAATCTTCCGCAGCCCCCAACGCGCCCCAGGCGATGCCGTAGCGGGCGCTGTTCAAACAAGTGAACGGGCCTTTTAAGCCTTGCACCTCGGGAAAAGCGTTGTCTTCAGGCACGAACACGCCGTCCATGACGATCTCGCCGGTGATCGACGCACGCAAACCCACTTTGCTGTGAATCGCTGGTGCGCTCAAACCCTGCATGCCTTTTTCCAGCACAAAGCCGCGGATGGGACCCACCGCGCCAGACTCGCTGATCTCTTTGGCCCAAACCACAAACACATCGGCGATGGGTGAGTTGGAAATCCACATCTTGTTGCCGCTCAGTTTGAAGCCGCCCTTCACTTTTTGCGCACGACTGGCCATGCTGGCGGGGTCCGAGCCATGGTCAGGTTCGGTCAGACCAAAGCAGCCAATCCACTCACCGGTGGCGAGTTTGGGCAAGTATTTTTGACGCTGGCCTTCGGTGCCAAATTCGAAAATGGGCAACATCACCAAAGAAGACTGCACGCTCATCATGGAGCGGTAGCCGGAATCCACGCGCTCAACTTCGCGGGCGATCAAACCATAAGCCACGTAGCTCAGGCCCGGACCGCCGTACTGAGCGGGAATGGTAGGGCCCAGCAAGCCCAGCTCGCCCATTTCGCGAAAGATGGCAACGTCGGTTTTTTCATGCCGAAAAGCTTCGGTGACTCGCGGCAGCAATTTGTCTTGGCAGTAGGCATGGGCGGCTTCTTCGATCATGCGCTCGTCTTCGGAGAGTTGCTGCTGCAATAAAAAGGGGTCGTCCCAATGAAAGGCGGTCTTGGCCATGAATGCTCCGTTTGGCTGCTGTGTGCTTAGCCGGCTATGTTAATCGCTCGCTTACTGACACGCCTTCGTTCTGTTGGGCCGCGCCACGCCGGCTCGGGCGCCTCTCACCATCGCTACGCGCTGATGTTCGAGGCTAGCCCGACCGGCATGGCGCAACCCTATGAGGTTGCTTAAGCTGCATCTCGTTCAGTTTCGCGAATCAGCACCTCTGCCGGTATG
>Ga0114962_10002908_pt1 | contig 14032 bp, 13 predicted proteins | sample C_130820_MF_Meta_FD_87017 | JGI IMG/M metagenome (GOLD analysis project Ga0114962, IMG submission 87017) | Freshwater microbial communities from Lake Croche, Canada to study carbon cycling - C_130820_MF_MetaG | ecosystem: Environmental > Aquatic > Freshwater > Lake | place: Lake Croche, Canada... | reverse complement strand
GAACAAGTTCCCTCAGGACTTTGCGATGCCATTGAGGCCATTGGCGACGAGGTTCGGCTGCAGGGCTTGCGCAAATCCTCCATCCAAGCCACGTCCCTCGAGGATTTCGCCCGCAGTCTCTGAGGCAGCAAGCGGACGCGCGTGCCGATGGGCAGCGGGAGGATGGATTTTGAACGCGGCACTAGCGCTAGCGAGCTTGGCTGGACCAGGGCCAACGTTCGCTCATGAGGGTCTGGGATAACACAGTCGACGACATTTACAATGATCTGCTCACGCTATGATGTGGTCTTGTTGCCGATTCCGTTCACGGATTTGAGCAGTTCGAAGGTGAGGCCCGCTATTGTGGTGGGCTTTGGAAGCTGGCCAGGCGACCTGTTTGTCGTGCCTGTGACTTCGCAGTTGGCAAACGCCGATTTGCTCGTCAATCAGTGGGTCTCGAGGATCGCTTGCAATGCGTTTTCTGTAATCTGAGCCGGCATGGTCCATGCGTCTTGGCTCAGGGAACGGGGCCGTCGTCCCAATTAGAAATCGAGATAGATTTCGGTGCGGCGATTGGCGCGGCGGCCGACCGGATCGTCATGGCCGGTGGCGGTGACGTTAGGGCGGCGCGGCTGACTGGCACCCTTGGCAAAGGTCACGATTTGTGAAGGCGCGACACCAGCGGCGGCGAGGAAATCGCGGACGGTAGCGGCCCGGCGGGCAGAAAGTTGGTTGTTGTAATGAATGGTGCCAAGGGCGTCGGTGTAGCCGCTGAGGGTGATTTTCTTGGCGGGATCCGCGCGCAGAATATGGCTGACAATCTGCAATTGGCGGCGGGTGCGGGGATTGATTTGGTCTTCGTCGAACTCGAAGTAGAGGGCGAGCGTGTCGCCGCCCTGGGGATTTTTGACCAGGGGTGAGTAATAGACATCGCCACCGGCGACGCGGCTGGCGTAATCAGCTAGGAGTTGGTCGAGATTGATTTCAGTGATCCGCCATTTTTCTTGAGCGGGCGCTCGGCGCAGGTTGAGGGCGAACTGAGCGGTTTGGGAGGCATCCGGAGTTTGGAGATTGGCTAGATAACCGATGGTGTCGCCACGATGAAACATGGCGCGCAAGGGCTTGGTCGGGCGAAGTTGGTACTTGCCCTCTTCGAAGAGAATGCAGAGGGCGGCGATTTTGGTTTCTGAGAGGGACTTGGAATCGACGAAGCCTCGTGCTATCTCAAAATTTAGTAGCAAGACGGCCTGGATAAAGGCATCCGCGATCGCCAGCGAATCACCCGTGAGAGTGGCCGGGAGAACTTGTTCGGGTAAGGCCGGCAAAGTGATTTTGGCAATGGACCATTTGCCGTTGGCATTGCGCAGATCAAGGAAAATGTGGTCACGTCCGGGTTCCGCGCCTTCTAGTGTGAGCGACCAGCGGGAAAGGGCGTTGAGTTCCAGTTCGCCCACCTCGCGGATGCCGTTTTGCGCTTTGATTTTAATTGGGTGCGAACTGGCTAGAGTTTTGAGAAGCTCGATGGTTTTGGCATCGCAGGCGTCCTTGCCAAGCATCCGCGCCAATCCGTCGTAGTCGGCCGTCTCGAGGCTTTTCACCACTTCGGTGACCAGTTGCTTTGGATCCACTTTGGCGACGGCCACCGCGGGCAGATTCGCCGGTGGCGTGGCTTGGCCGTCATGTGGCATAGGCGGGGCCGTGGGAGAGGCTTTATCCGCCGTGGCTGGCGGGCGCTCGGCAGGTGCTGGCGCGACGCCTGCTGCTGCTGCAACAGTGGATGGCTCTGGCAAGGCCTGGGCCTGCTGGGACTCACGCAAGGCGCTTGTGCGGTAGATGAACAAGCCAATCGCGGTGAGCGCGAGCACGGCGGCGAGAGCCAGGAAAAAAACGGATACTTTAAAGCGTTGCATAAAATTAGGGCTGATGACCCGGCTAAGATCCAGCGACGTGAGATACCCCGGCCATACAACTCGTGTCTCGAAGGTCGAATATGGTGTTAGAAATCACGAGCTGCAAGCTTATTCTTCGAGCAAAGTGCTGCGCGTGAAGAGACAAACCACGGGAATACCGCGCGCTTCGATCGCTTGACGGCCGCCTTCTTCCCGGTCGACAAGTACCAAGGCAAAGGCGACTTTGCCGCCCTCGCTCTCGATCACGTCGATGGCTTTAAGGGTGGAGCCGCCAGTGGTGATGACGTCATCGACGACAATAACGGTATTGCCGGAATGAAAATTACCTTCGATTTGGCGGCCCCGGCCGTGGCCCTTGGGTTCTTTGCGGACGGTGAACACCTGCAGAGCCTCGGCTGGGTGGTTGCGTGCGGAGGTCATGCCGACGGCCAGGGAAATCGGATCTGCACCCAGCGTCATGCCGCCAATCGCATCAATTTTGAGGTGCGAAGAATGAATTTTTGAGCGCACGGTGTGCCAACCGATGTCACCTATCAGATTGGCACCAAAGGGGTCGAGCGCAGTCACCCGGCAGTCGATGTAGAGGTCGCTTTGTTGACCTGAAGCAAGGGTAAAGGTTCCGGTGCGAACGGATTTTTCCAGGAGCAGGGCTCGAAGTGCGGCGACGGTTTGGTGCATAGACGAAGGTGAAAAAATTCCTCCGCGGGTGCAAGCTTGAATAGTTTGTGCGTGGCGTGTGAACAACCCGGAAGGATCTGGGAAAAGCCGGGGTTGGCTTTCGCTCTAGTGGGCTTACCGGGATCTTATGCTCATGGCTTCGCAAGTTATTCTAGCCGTGGAACCCGCATGGTGAAAGTGTGGAACGGCGAAATCACTGGGTTGTTCACACTATTACGGTGATGATCTTATGGTTTCAAAAATCAATTATTAATCATAAGAGCATCACTGCAGGGTGCTCGATGAGACGTTTGACTTCAGCAAGGAATTGGGCACCGATGGCACCATCGATGACGCGATGATCGCATGACAGGCCAATATTCATGCGTAGACCGGGGACGATCTTACCGTCCTTGACGACAGGTTTTTCTATAGCGGCACCGATCGAGAGAATGGCGGCTTGAGGAGGGTTGATGATGGCATCAAAGGATTCGATACCCCAGGCACCAAGGTTGGAGATGGTGATGGTACCGCCGTCAAATTCATCGGGTCTGAGTTTGCGCTCTTTGGCACGACTGGCCAAATCTTTGACTTCTCGGGAAATACTGAGTAACGATTTGGTTTCCGCCAGTTTGATCACCGGTGTCACCAGGCCGTCTTCAAGGGCAATGGCTACCGACAGGCCAATGTGCTTGTAGCGGATGATCGAATCGCCTGCGAACGCAGAGTTGATGGCAGGGACAGCGTTAATGGCCTGGACTACGGCGAGCAAGATGAAATCGTTGAGCGAGTATTTGTTGCCGTGGGTTTGTGCGGTTTGATCATTGACGAGTTTGCGCAAATCCGTGAGCGCTGCGGCGTCCACTTCCAAGTGAAGATAGAAATGCGGGATGGTTTGCTTGGAAAGCAACAGGCGCGAGGCTATGATTTTCCGCAAGCTGCTGAGCGGGACCATTTCATCGCCCTTATTGACCACGGGTACAGCCGCTTGGCCTGGCGCGGTGGGCTGCACAGCCTGTGCTGGCGCGGAGAATGATCGTGTTTTGATCGAGGCGGTCAGAGCGGCTGCGGCAGTCGCCTCATTGGAGGGTGTCATAGCAGCGGTGGTTTTGGCAGACGCTGTTTGAATGTCTGCAGCAACGATGCGGCCGCCCGGGCCACTGCCGGTGAGCTTGCTGAGGTCGATGCGCAACTCCTCGGCGAGCTTGCGCGCAAGTGGCGATACTTTGATGCGATCCGAGTCACATGCCACAGGCGGTGGCGTGGGTGTCGCTTCTGCTACGCACACTGGGGTAGCCGCAGCTGGCGGTGCCAGCGGACTGGATAGAGAAGTTGCGGCGGCGCTGGTAGAGCCGACTGCCAGACCATTGAGGACTGCTAGAACACTGCCAATGGTGGCTTTTTGTCCCTCCTCGATGAGGATATGAGTGAGGATGCCATCATCGAATGCTTCCATTTCCATGGTCGCTTTATCTGTTTCGATCTCGGCCAGGATGTCACCAATCTCAATGGTATCACCGACTTGTTTGTGCCATTTGAGGAGGGTTCCCTCGGTCATGGTATCCGAGAGTTTAGGCATATCAATATTCACAGGCATGGCTATTAGGGGGGGGTGGGCTTGGGGCAAGATGGAGCAAAGAGAAGATATTTCCAGCCTTTTTACCGCTGGGAAGGTGACGAAAAAAGCGCGGCGTGCCAAGGCAGCACCGCGCTTTGAAATTGTTGTTGGGGATGCCGGATCAGGGAGTGGCTTTCTTTTCCTCAAGAGGCAGCGCACGCATGGTCGGCATCAAGCCGATATTGGGGCTGCCGGACGAGCCTTGTGCACTGCTCATTCTCAAAGTTTCTTCGGAGGTGCTGCCACCGCTATCCTTTTTCGGGCAGTACATCTGGACGTTAGGCCCACTACTGATCCGCACTTTTTTGGTGACGGTCTTGTAGCGCGGAACTTTCTTGGTGACGGTGACAACCAGCCCTTCTTTGCAGCTCTTAGTGCCACCCTTGACCAGAACTTGCTCGGTGACGGTATCGTAGCCCCATGTTTTCACTTGATAGGTTTCAGTGCGATAGCCATCGGTGTTGTTATGTTTACCGAACATCGAGCAACAGGAGGAAAGGCCGAGGGCAGCGCCAGCTAGGGCAACAAGCATGAATAAATTTTTCATGGGCGATTAATTGGTGGTTAGGTTTGAAGAGGAGCAGCTTGGATTACATGCAGCAGCACGAGGCAAGGCTAAAAACACCGATGACTAAAGCGGTGATAGAGAGGAAATGCTGCATGGCGGCGGTATGGTAGAAAGCCTGCGAGACTTGGCAATGAAAAAGACCCGCGAATTGGAAATTCAAGTACAACGGTGAAATCTAGGGCTAAGTGAGCGGTTTGCGGCCAGCGCAACCCGGCTAATCACTAGAACGTTAGGACCTTGGCGACGATTCGCTGGGGATTGGGCAATTGCTCATGTTCGATATGCGGCGAGTAAATTGCCGGTGCATCGATCGAACAAACGCGCTTGATTGGGGCATCCAAGGCATCGAAGGCGTGTTCCTGAATGAGCATGCCAACCATGGCCGAGACCCCGCCAAAGGGTTTGGATTCATCGACTAGAACGACGCGGTGAGTCTTGCGCACGGTCCTGAGAATGGCGTCTTGATCCAGCGGGCGGATCGAGCGCAAGTCGAGAACCTCACAACGGATGCCATGTTCGGCCTCGAGGATCTCCGCAGCGGCCAGGCTTTGGATCACGGAGCGGCCGTGGGCGATGAGGGACACATCAGTGCCCTCGCGTTTGATATCGGCCAAGCCCAGCGGGACGAGGTGGTCGCCGTCTTCCAAATCAGGCACCTCGCCGGTATTGCCATAGAGCAGGGTATTTTCCATCACATACACTGGATCGTTGTCGCGGATGGCGGCTTTGATTAGACCTTTGGCATCCGCTGGGGTTGCTGGAACGCAGACTTTGAGGCCGGGAAAGGCCGCAAACATCGCCTCGGGAACGTGTGAGTGGGTGGCTCCCACTCCCGTGCCACCATTGGCCGGACCGCGCACCACAATCGGGCAGTGGCAAAGACCGCCAGACATGTACCGCATACAGGCCGCGTTGTTGACGAGTTGATCGAACGCCACCGAGTGGAACGACCAGAACATGAGTTCCATCACCGGACGCACGCCAAGCATCGAGGCGCCGATGCCCATGCCAATAAAGCCGGCCTCGGAAATCGGCGTGTCAAAAATCCGCTTGCTGCCCCATTTTTTCCACAGGCCCTCGGTGACTTTGTAGGCCCCGTTGTATTGGGCGACTTCCTCGCCCATGATAACCACGTTAGGATCGCGGGCGAGTTCTTCATCAAGGCCTTCGCGAAGGGCCGCGCGGTAAGTAAGGGTACGGGACATGGTTGCCTAAAAAAATCCTGTTGGGGTTGAATTACTAGATCTATAGTAAGAGCTTAGTCGTTGAAGAAATGGCGGCCGATTTGTGCGGCCGGGGTGTTGTGATCGGTTTCCCAGTACACGTCGGTGCTGATATCGGCGAGGGTTGGGATCGGTGCCTCATCTGCAAACTTAACCGCGGCAGCGGCTTCCTCGGCCGCCGCTAGCTGGATGGCGTCGGCACTGGCTTCAGTGAGCAAGCCTTCGCTGAGTAGGCGACGGCGCAGCAGGCTGATGGGGTCGTGATTTTGTTTGTAGTTCTCGATTTCCTCCGGCGTGCGGTACTTTTTGGCGTTGGCGTCGGCAACACTGTGGCCGTAGTAACGATAGGTATCAATCTCGAGAAGGGTGGGCTTGTGCTGCTTGCGGGCACGCTCCATGGCCACGTGGGTTTTGGCCCGCACCTCATACACGTCGGAGCCGTCGATGACGTCCCAAGCGATGCCATAGGCCTCGGCACGTTGCGCGAGACAGCCGGTGTAGGCCGACGAGCGCTCTTGGGAGGTGCCCATCGAGTAGCCGTTGTTCTCAATCACGAAAACAACGGGGATTTCAAATAATCCGGATAGGTTGAGTGATTCATGGAAGGTGCCTTGATTGACCGCACCATCACCGAGGTAACACAGGCAGCAGCCTTCGCGCTCGAGGTATTTGAGACCGAAGGCGAGGCCGAGGCCCAGCGGCGTCTGACCGGCGACGATGCCATGGCCGCCCCAGAAGTTTTTGTCGGGCGCGAAAAAGTGCATGGACCCGCCCTTGCCCTTGGAGCAACCGGTTTGTTTGCCGAACATTTCGGCCATGCACTCGTTCATGCCCATGCCGACGGCCAGGGCATGGCCGTGATCGCGGTAGGCGGTGATGAAGTGGTCGTCAGGTCCGGCCAGGGAAATGGTGCCGACGGCGACGGCTTCCTGCCCGATGTAGAGGTGGAGGAAACCACCCATTTTACCGGCGTTGTAATACTTGAGGGCCGCTTGCTCAAAGCGGCGGATGCGCACCATCAGGGTGAAAAGGCCGATTTTTTCATCGGTGCTGAGGCTTTGATTGACGGCTGAGTTGCCGAAATCGAGGGTGGGCAGGGAAGCGCTGGACATGAGGCGATGGGCGAGGGTGATTCAATGGGCCGGGGCGGAAGTGGCAGCGGAGGAGCCAACAAAGCGTGGCAGGCAGATTCGGGCGCTGAGGAAAATCCCGGTGAACAGGAGGTTGGCGGCAGCAAAATTGCGCAGGAACACCCAAGAAGGAACTGGTGCGCCGGCTGCGCCAGTCCACAGTGATTGGAGCAGGCCGCCGAGGGTTTTGGCGTAGCGCGGATCAAACAGCCAGGCCGCCCCATTGGTCAGAAGATGAAAACTCAGCGCCGCCGTCAGCGAGCCAAGCAATACCGTCGGCAGGCCGCGGCTGGCCAGCGACTTGCCAATACTGAAGGTGAGCCCAAAGGCAAGCAGGGTGCAGCCGAAAACGAGTGGGTCGCTCACCGGGCCGCTTTGGAACAAGCCCGGCAGTGGGTAGCTGATGATCCAGACCGCGAGTGGTAGTATAAAACCGCGCCAACCGCCAGCCATCAGGGCACCACAGAAGAACAGAGCCGCCAGCGGCTGGAAATTTGGCATCGTCTCGGGAAACGCGGCACCGAGGATGCGAAACACCAGGAGCAAACCGAGGATGAGGAGAAGTGGTAGCGTGCGCTGCATGGCCGAGACTATGACGGCTTTCCCTCAATATGCCAAAGGAAATTTTGATGGAGATAGGACAAAAATCGCACCTGGGTTAAGCGGGGTCGAGTCACCTCGCAATCTGCGCGAGAACCCCGCGTGTGGCGGTCAATCGAGGCGATGAAATCACAGAAACACGGATGGCCTAGACTATGGCAACCGTTGGGAAACGCCTCAGCCTCTCGCGCATAGGCTTATCACGGGCTGCCAGCTTCCAGAATGTTCCACGTGGAACACCCGCGGTATCGGTGCTTGAGTGGTCGACGCCACACGCTATGCTGCGCGCCGGAAGATGTTTAGATACCCCAAAGCTTACGATGTGATTGTCATTGGTGCCGGCCACGCCGGGGTGGAGGCCGCCTTGGCGGCGGCTCGGCTCGGCTGCGAGGTGGCCTTGCTCAGTCAGAACCTCGACACCATCGGCCAGATGTCGTGCAACCCGGCCATCGGGGGCCTGGCCAAAGGTCATCTGGTGCGTGAAATCGATGCCCTCGGCGGTGCGATGGGCCTCAACACCGACGCCACCGCCATCCAGTGGCGCCTACTGAACGCCTCCAAGGGTCCGTCAGTCCGCGCGCCGCGGGCACAGTGCGATAAGAAAGCTTACCAATTCCGACTCAAGCGCCTTCTGGAGGAAACCCCGGGGGTAGACCTGCACCAAGCCAATGTGGCCGATCTGCTGGTGGTGGACGGGCGCATTACAGGGGTGACCAGCTCCTTGGGCATGGAGATTGCCGGTCGTTCGGTGATCCTGAGTGCCGGCACCTTCATGCGCGGTCTGATGCACGTCGGCCTGCGCAGCGAGAAAGGTGGCCGAATGGGGGACGCCAGTTCCAGCGTATCGGACGCCTTGCGGCGGCTGGGATTCCATGTCGAACGCTTCAAAACCGGCACGCCCTGCCGCCTCAACGGCCGCTCGCTGGATTTGACCCGCTGCGAGCGCCAGGATGGGGACAGCCCGGTGCCGCACTTCAGTTTTATGGCCGACACTTTGGAGCGCGGGCCAGATGACCTGTTCACGCTCAACCCCTGGGGTGATCCGAAGTTCCACGTGGAACAAATCCCGTGTTGGATTACCCACACCAACCCGGCGACCCATGAGATCATCCGCAACAACCTCGACCAATCGCCGATGTATTGCGGGATCATCGAGGGGGTGGGGCCGCGCTATTGTCCGTCAATCGAGGACAAGGTCGTGCGTTTTGCTGAAAAGGAGCGGCATCAGATTTTTCTCGAACCGGAGGGCCGCCACACGCTCGAGTACTACGTCAACGGCGTTTCCACCTCCTTGCCCTACGCCGTCCAGCTCGCTTTCCTGCGCAGCATTCAAGGCCTGGAAAATTGCGAGATCCTGCGCCCCGGCTACGCGGTCGAGTACGACTACTGCCCGCCGACCCAGCTGCGGCCGACCCTGGAGACCAAGCGGGTGGAGGGGCTGTATTTTGCCGGGCAGATCAATGGCACCTCGGGCTATGAGGAAGCGGCAGGGCAGGGCTTGATGGCCGGGGCCAACGCCGCCCTCAAGGTACTCGGCAAACCCCCGTGGATTCTCGGCCGCGATGAGGCGTACCTCGGGGTGATGGTCGATGATTTGGTCACCCGCGGCTGCACCGAGCCCTACCGGATGTTCACCAGTCGCGCCGAGTACCGCTTGTTGCTGCGCCAGGATAATGCCGACCTGCGCCTCACCCCCGTGGCGGCCGCCATTGGCCTCGTCGGCGGCGAGCGGCTGCGGCGGGTCACCGACAAGCTCGCCGCCATGGCCCGCGCCGATACCTGGGTGCGCCAAACCCCGCACGAGGGCGTCAAACTCGACCTCTGGCTGCGGCGCAGCGAAAATTCCTGGCTCTCCCTGCCCACCGAGCTGCGCAACGAGTTTCCCGACGACCTCTGGCCACTCATCGAGACCAATTTCAAGTATGAAGGCCATCTTGGACGTCAGCAGAACCAAATCGACCGCATGGCCCGCCAGGAGGACAAGCGCCTGCCTGAGGCCATCGATTACGCGGCTATTCGCGGCCTCAAGCAAGAGGCGCAAGTGCGCTTCACGGAAATCCGCCCAACCACCCTCGGTCAAGCCGGGCGCATCCCAGGCATCACCCCCGCAGACCTCGCCATCCTCATGGTATGGCTCGAAAAATCCGCCAGGGAAGGGTGAATAGCAGGCTTGAACTGCCCCGAATGCCCGCGCAGGCATAACCCTCCCGAGAAACTTGACCCGGCTGGGGCCCCTTATGGAGCGACGACCTTATTGTCCTCGTGCGGAAGGTCCGGCCATGAAATAGACCCATGACGGGTCACCATTCCGCTACCGCCACACGCATGTGGTGGCTCCTTAGCCTGAGGTGACTGCAGCTGCCACAAACACATAACTCTTTTTTAATCCGTGGCTTCTATAGCCCTTTCTAGGGCATAGATGCGCCGCTACAATGCGGCAGATTCATTGGCAGCGGCGGTCATAGACGCGCCGCTACAATGCTTCAGATAGATTCGCCTCGCTGCTTGTGGCGTCGGGCCTAAAGTGGAAACCCCAATGCCAAAAACTAACCTAACCAATTTTTGTATGTCTCTGGAAATAAGCTAGTTTCGAACGATCTTATGGATCTGATGACGGAAAAGCTTGTAGCGGAAAATAGATTTGCCTAACGTTAGGGTTATGAATGTACAAAAGCCCGCCACGAGTTTGGATCTGCTGGGGAATCCGCCGGACCGCTCGCTGGTTTTGGGAGGTCCGCTATTCCAGTTGTTGCGTCTGGCGCCCTTGGCTAACAATGCCCTGCAGTTGCTGCGCACGATGCGCATCGTGCCTCTATTCAAGGATGCGGTCATCCGCTTGGCAGTCCTAACCCTGCTGCCCCTCGCACCGCTACGGCTTACTTTGATGCCACGGGAAGAAATCCCCAAAAAATCGTTTTTGATAGTGCTCTAACACAACATTCCCGACCAGCTGGCTATGACTCGCCACCCGCACATGATGCCCCCCGCCACAGCTCCAGCGTCGCCCACCACCAGCCCCCCATGCCAGGCCAGGGTATTCGTGGTGGATGACGATGTGGCGTTTTTGCGGGCGGTGTCACGCTTGCTGCGTGCGGCGGGCTTCCGGGTGGTGATGCACAACTCGGCGGCGGAGTTGCTGGCGGATTTGCGACCGGATACGCAGGGTTGTGTGATCAGCGACCTAATGATGCCAGATATGGATGGGTGGGCCTTGCAGGCGGCCCTGCACCAAGCGGACAGCCTTTTGCCGCTGGTCTTTCTCACTGGTCACGGGGACGTTGCTACCTGCGTGCATGCTATGCGGGCCGGGGCCGAGGATTTTTTAACCAAAGAAGCACCTCAGGAAGCGTGGCTCGCAGCGGTGGCACGCGCCTTGGCCCGCAACCAGCTGGAGTTGGCCCGGCAAGCCCAGCTGCGGGCATTGCGCCGGCCATTCGAGTTGCTAACTGCCCGCGAATGCGAAGTGCTGCAGCATGTTGTGGATGGCCAGCTCAACAAACAAATCTCCGCCGATCTCAGCATCCACGAGCGCACTGTGAAGCTGCATCGCACCCATATCACCACCAAACTAGGCGTCCGCTCAGTGGCCGAACTCACCCGCATGGTTCAGGCGGCCGGGGTCTTCCCACAGGTTACAACCAGCGCGGAAATCTAACGATATTTTCAACTCGAAGTCTGCGATTGAAGTCCCGCAATGAGCATAGGAATTCCAATCTGTGAAATCCGTGTACTCTGTGGTTAATCTATCCGGCTCCTAGGATCAAACTTCAGCGTTCGGATGCAACCTTCCCCAAAGGGCAGTAGACGCCACACTGGGTTTATCAGAAGGTGGCGCTCGTTTTGATAAGTGCCACCGCCTTTCCCCATCTGTCAATAATCGCAAATTCTAACAATAATGAAATCTCGAGGTCCATTCAGCAAGTTTCCCAGTCAACCCATGCGCCGAATTTTTGCTATTGTATGCGTCGCGGCACTCCTGCCGGATTCGCCCGTCGTGTTCGGGCAGGCCGCTCAGGAACCGCTGCCGGCCAACTCCTCCCAGGTAGCACCAAAAATTCCCAACGACGCATTGGATTCGCTGGTTGCACCGATCGCGCTGTATCCCGACCCTTTGCTGAGCCAGACGCTGGTGGCCTCAACCTATCCGTTAGAAATTATTCAGCTGCAACAGTGGGTGGATAGAAACAAGTCGCTCAAGGGCAAGGCACTGGCCGATGCCGTGCAAAAACAAAACTGGGATCCAAGTATTCAGGCGATGGTTGCTTTGCCAGATGTGGTGCAGCGTCTGGCAGGAAATATTCAGTGGACCACGAATCTAGGAAATGCCTTTCTGGCGCAGCAGGCCGATGTGATGGCCGCGGTCCAGCGTATGCGCCTGAAAGCCCAGACAACGGGAAGTCTAACAACAAGCGCGGAGCAGAAAGTGGCAACCCAAGTCGTCGAGGGCGGCAAACAGGTAATCGTCATCGAGCAGGTCAGCCCTGAGGTGGTTTATATCCCCTCTTATGATCCGCTGGTGGTGTATGGCACGCCCGCTTATCCTTATCCATCCTATAACTATCCAGGGTACGTGCCAGGGACGGGGCTTGCGTTCGGGGCGGGGCTCGTCCTGGGAGCCGCGTGGGGCGGAGGCTGGGGTTATCATTGTGGCTGGGGCGGCGGCACCGTCAATGTCAACTACAACAACGCCTACCTCAGCCACTACAATCAGATTAACCATATCAATCGGGCCCAGGCAGGAGGCAATTGGCAGCACCAGCCGGCACATCGCGGCGGTGCTCCGTATGGTCCTGGTGGTGTCGGTGGTGTCGGTGGTGTCGGTGGTGTCGGTGGCGTCGGTGGCGTCGGTGGCGTGGGAACCAAGCCTGGGGGAGTCGGTGGTGTGGGTGGCGCGGGAGTCAAGCCTGGTGGGGTGGGCGGTACTGGACGCCCCGGTGGAGTTGGTGGTGTTGGCGGCGTGGGAGCCAAGCCTGGTGACGTGGGCGGAGTTGGGGGCGCAGGAGCTAAGCCCAGCACCCTGCCAGCTAGCAAACCCGGTGGAGGCAACAGCATCGGCAACCGCAGCGTGTCTCCGGGCTCAGGTTATGGTGCCAGCAGGAGTGCTTTTGAAGGCAGCAGTGCCAGTGGGAGCGCCGCGCGCGCCAGCAGTTCCAGGGGTGCCGGCAGCATGGGTGGCGGCTTTAGCCGCGGTGGGGGCGGTGGGGGCGGCAGCCGCGCTGGTGGTGGTGGCAGCAGCCGTGGAGGTGGCGGAGGCCGCCGCTAATGGCCATCAGCCGACCGATTAGGAGAACCCCAACAATTAGAAACTATAACATTATGCATGCGTCGAAACAGTTGATTTCAGCGATCCTCACTTCCGGCTTGCTCTGCCTCGTCGGGCAGGCGGCAACCCCGGCGGGAAACAAGATGCCAGCTAAGGGCGGAAAGGCAGCGGCGGCAGTGGTAAAGCCCAAGCAAAAGGAGTTTGATAACCCACAGCAGGCGGCTGATAGCCTGGTGCAGGCCGCGGCCGCCTTCGAGGTACCTGCCCTGAGAGAGATTCTTGGCCCGGCTAGCGATGACATTATTGCCTCGGAAGATCCCGTAATGGACAAGCAACGGGCGCTCGCGTTTGTCGCAAAGGCCAAGGAAAAGCAGGCGCTGGAAATCGATCCAAATCATCCGGACAAGGCCGTGCTTGCGGTTGGGGAGGATGCCTTCCCGCTACCCATTCCACTCGTCAGGAAAAACGACAAATGGACCTTCGACACCAAGGCGGGAGTTAGGGAAATTCTGCTGCGGCGCATCGGTGCTAACGAGTTGGATGCCATCGCCATCTGTCACGGATTCGTCGAGGCACAGCACGAATACGCTAGGGAAAAACACGATGACTCCATCGTCAACCAGTATGCCCAGCGCATCATTAGCACAGCGGGGAAACAGGATGGCCTGGCGTGGCAGAATACCGATGGCACTTGGGCTGGCCCTGTGGGCGAGGGTGTTGCCAAGGCACTGGAGCAAGGTTACGCCAATCAAGACAAGCCTCAACCGTATCATGGCTATTACTTCAAAGTGCTCACCCGTCAAGGCCCTGCGGCACCCATGGGCCAAATGGACTTTATGATTGGAAAAGCCATGCTTGGCGGGTTCGCGCTCGCGGCCACGCCTGCCGAGTACCACGTTACCGGCGTTAAGACCTTCATCGTAAGCCACTCCGGCGTCGTTTATGAAAAAGATTTGGGTGCCAAAAGCCTCAATCTGTTCCAACAATTGGATCGTTACAATCCTGACAAATCTTGGCAGGTCACGGCAGATGAGTGGTGAAAGAGAGGCAGCGGGTGGCAGCGGGTGGCAGCGGGTGGCAGCGG